>APMI01000227.1_pt1 | contig 24294 bp, 19 predicted proteins | sample 667938 | NCBI WGS metagenome assembly APMI01 (sample SAMN01084076, study PRJNA167559) | wastewater metagenome | biome: Wastewater | place: Denmark: Ejby Moelle, Odense | collected 2011-11-28
GCTTGCAACCACCGCTTTCCATCACCAAACCTCGCTTCAAGTGAGCCTTTCTTCCTATAATACCAGTAACTATCTTAGATTAGGACTCTTAAAATTTTTCACTGACCCTCATCCAAATCGCACGGGTTGGCGCATGACAAAGTGAAGCCGTTGACGCTTCACCAAAGGCGATGCGTGGCGTATCGCCTCATCCCCACAGCTACCGAGGGAGATTGTTATGCCCAAACCATTACTCCAAGTTTGTCTCGCAACAGCGCTTTTTACTGCGACCGGATTGACTGCCTATGCCTCAAGCCACCGTGAGGCATTAGCGATCCTCAACGAACCCTGCGCCGACAACACCGACACCTACGCCTGGGTATCGCCCGGCGCGCACGACAAGCTTTACCTCATTATGAACTTCAACCCGCTCCACGAGCCGGGTCAGGGCAATCAGGGCCTGCGGGCCTGCAATGGCTACCGCTATGAGTTCCACATTGGCATCGGTGAGAGCCTCCGAGACCATCTGGTGTATCGCGTCGAGTTCAAGAATACGCTGAACCCCGAAGCAGCGCCCAGTCCGACCGATGCCCTGGGCGGCGGCAACGAGTTACTCTGGCAACTCACCGGCGGTACCGAGACCATGACGGTCAGCCGCATCCTGTCCTTTAAAGCCGGGCGTTCAGCTAATGATAATGAGACCGATAGGGAAAGCGATTTCGGTGAGGACGAGCGTGGTGGTGGGCAAGTCGTCGTCCTCGGCAAGGATCTCCCGGTCCTCCCCAACAATCACGGCCCGCAGACCGACCGACTGGTCTACGGTCTCGGCGCTTTCACCGGTTACGACTCCAAAGACCCTACCAGTCGTGAAGTGGGTCTCTACGATCAAACGTTCGTGGACACCTTCATCCACCCACTAGCCAACGGAGGGCGGATCATCGCCGGTCAGTTCGATGACCCCTACCAACTGGATGAGAAGGGTATTTTCGATCTGGTTAACTTGAATACAAACGACCTCGGCGGTATTCCGGGCGCGCGCCGCCCGCCAGGCAAGGACGTATTCACCGGCTTTAACATTTTTTCGATTGCCCTGGAGATTCCAATCAGCGACGCTTTCCCGCAAGGCATTCCCCACAATGGCGTGCTCAAGGCCAATTCAACCGACAGTCTGCTGCGGGTCTGGTCGCGTGTTAGCCGTAAAAAAATCCAGATTGTCGATCCCAATAATGCCATCACAGGTCTGAAGGGAGCCGGCTCCTTCGTGCAGGTTGGCCGAAACGCTCTGCCACTCTTCAACGCTGGCCTCATTGGAACGCAGCGCCAGACCAGTTACCTGCGCAGCAGCCCGCTCAAAGACGTGACCAACTTCGGTGCTGACATCCTGCATCCGGTGCTGGTACGCGACGCTGAAGCGCTTGGCATCTACAAGGCGCTGGGAGTGCCTGCCGGTACCGTGACCACGCTCAAGGGGCCTCGCGCCGATATTATCAGCGCGATCAATTTGGGTCGGCCGATCCCGGTCGCCGACGGTTTCACCGGTGACGTCATCACCCTCGACGCCGCTATCGACTCCAGCTTTCCCAATGGGCGTCGCCTTGGCGGCGGCACGGCACCGAATCGCAATCAGGTGAATGTCAATAGCGTGCTACTCAGCCTGATCGTGGCGGGTAATCCGGCGGCTGGCCTGGCCAAGGGCATCGAAGTCAACGACAAGGACTATCTCGACCGATTCCCATTCCTGGCTCCGGCCCACCAGGGTCTCTATCAGGGGCATGGCGGTGTCAATGTTCCGACCGAACAAACCCCACCGCCGCCGCCCGCGCTTTGAAAGGGCGCCATCCGATCCACGATGACATGACGGCAGGCCCCGGTTTGGGGCCTGCCCCAGGAGACTGAAGATGCCACACGCCGGATGGATGCGGTTTCGCCTACCGCTTGCGATGTTAGCCATCGCCCTGAGCAGTTCGCCGCTGCTTGCCCACGATCTGTGGATTGAGCCGACCACCTTCGCCCCAGAGCCGGGGCAGTGGGTCGGCGTGCGGTTGCGGGTTGGGCAGGATTTGCTTGGAGATCCACTACCCCGTCATGCCGCCCTCATTGATCGCTTTGTATTTGAGGATGCAACCGGACGCAAACCGGTGGTTGGCCAAGATGGCGTCGATCCGGCGGGTTTGTTGCGCGTGGAGCCACCGGGCTTGCTCGTCATCGGCTATCACAGCCATCCGAGCGCGGTTGAATTACCATCGGAAAAATTCAATCGGTATCTGCGGGAAGAAGGGCTTGAAACGATTGCAGCGCTGCGCGCACGCGACCATGAAACTGAAACGAGCGCCCGCGAACTTTTTTCACGGTGCGCCAAAAGTCTGGTGCTATCAGGAGCGCCGAGCACGGCCCAAAGTGATCGACCCCTCGGCTTCACCCTTGAGCTGGTCGCCGAACGGAATCCCTACGCCCTCGGCACGGATGAGGAGCTTCCCGTGCGCTTGATCTATCAGGAACGCCCGCTTGCGGATGCGCTAGTTGTCGCTATGAACCGATTGAACCCTGCCGAGAAGCTGGCGGCTCGCACCGACGCCGCTGGCCGGGTGCGATTTCGGTTGCGACCCGAGGGCATGTGGCTGATCAAGGCCGTGCACATGGTTCCAGCAGCGGCAGACTCCCAGGCCAAGTGGGCGAGCTTTTGGGCGTCGTTGACGTTTGAACGCCCATCCAAGATCGCCCAAAGCCATAAAGGCTGAAGAACACTCAGGGTACAGGCCATGTTGACGCCTATTTTCAGGATCACCGCTTCCGCTTTCGCGGGTCGGCAGCTCGCCTATCTGGCGTTATGCGCTGTTGTCGTCGCGCTGCTAAACAGTCCAATAGTATATGCCCATGAGATCGGCACTACACGGGTGTCGATCCTGTTGCAGGAAGGCCAGACGTACCAGGTTGAAATCGTGACGGATGCGGTGGCGCTCGCCGAGAAGCTCCAGACCACCGCCGGTGAAGCCTCAGCCATCGACCCCAGCTTGACCGGTCTTCAGGCCGTGTTCGCCCGCTTTGATGAGCCATTTCGCCAGCGCGTGCAACTGGCGTTCGATACCCAGAACGTTTATCCCGCAATCGCTTACACGGTCACACCCGGCGCCGGTCCTCTGTCGCCCGCCGTAGCGACCATCCGCTTGAGCGGACAGATTCCTGCGGAGGCACGCCAGTTGACCTGGAGCTATGCGTGGACGTTCGCCTCTTACGCCCTGACGGTGCAAAGGGCTACAGCCGAGGCAGTAACCACCGAATGGCTGGAAGGCGGCCAAACCAGCACCCCGTTTCTGCTGGCGTCACCCACGCCGCCCGTCGCCCGACTTGACACCGCCTGGCACTATCTCACGCTCGGTTTTACCCATATTTTGCCCCTTGGCTTCGATCACATCCTGTTTTTGCTGGCTTTGCTGCTGCCGGCGGTGCTATGGTGGCAAGAAGGTCGTTGGCAACCGGTAATGACACTACGGCTAGTGGTGTTGGACACCGCCGGTATTGTCACCGCCTTCACGCTCGCACACTCGCTGACGCTGAGCCTGGCGGTGTTGGGCGTGCTCGATTTGCCCAGTTGGCTGGTAGAAACCGTGATCGCGTTCACTATCGTGCTGGCGGCGCTCAATAACCTGCTGCCAGTCGTAACAGCGCGGCGCTGGCTACTGGCTTTCGTTCTGGGATTGATCCACGGCTTTGGCTTTGCCAGCGTGCTGCGTGAGCTGGGTTTACCCAACGAGGCACTGGCGCTGGCGCTGGCCAGCTTTAATGCGGGGGTCGAAATCGGCCAGTTAAGCTTTGTCATGGTGGCGTTGCCGTTGGCTTTCGCGCTGCGCCAGACCTGGGCATACCGGCGGCTGGTTCTACCGGTCGGCTCGGCGCTTGTCGCCCTGCTGGCTCTGATCTGGTGCCTGGAACGTGGGTTGAACATCACCCTGCTGCCAACGATGGCGGCGCGCGGCACGCCATCTGTCATCGGGTCTTCATCCCCGCCACTCTCCAACCTGCCCTCGCTCTCTTAACCACAACCGAGTTAACTCTGGAGGATACTGCCATGTTTGCTACCGTTCGCTTACACCGTCTGCTGCCCATCGCGGCCGCCCTGGCCCTGGCGGCCTGCGCCCAAACATCCCAGATGGTGGATGCCCCGATGAAAGCGATGAAAGGGACGCCAACCCTGTACGACCGTCTGGGCGGGCAACCGGCTATCGACGCCGTGGTGGACGATTTCGTCGCCAATGTCGCCGCCGACAAACGGATCAACAAGTTTTTTGCCAACTCCAACATTCCCAAGCTCAAGCGCCTGCTTGGCGAGCAGATTTGCGCGGGCACGGGTGGCCCCTGCACCTACACCGGCCGGGACATGAAGACCACCCATGCCAGAATGGGCGTCACCGAGCGGCATTTCAACGCGCTGGTAGAGGATCTCGTCATGAGCCTCGACAAGCACAAAGTACCCCAGAAGGAGCAACAGGAGTTGCTGGGCGTGCTGGGGCCGATGAAATCTGACATCGTAACCCGCTAATCCTGGTACGGAACCTAAAGCCATGTCCGCGCGCAACGCTGTGCCTTTCCCACCGGTTGGGCAGCGTTGCCGCGCACGGCAGCACAGGATAAAATCCCGGCGTACTCTCACCGGAACGACACAACGCGCCGTGGACTTGGCCCGCCAGTCACTCTCTACTCCAACCGACCCTCTGCCCGAGCTGTTGGCTGCCACTGCGCGCGGCGACCGTCAGGCGTTTGCCGAGTTGTACCGGCTCACCAAAGGTCGCTTGTACACCATCACGCTGGCCCTGCTGCGCCAGCAGGACGTGGCGGAGGATGTATTGCAGGAAACCTACCTGGCCATCTGGCGGGCGGCGGGGCAATACCAGCCCGGCCGCGCCCCGGTCATGGTCTGGCTGATGGCCATCGCCCGGCATCGAGCCATCGAATGGCTGCGACAACGGCGACGGCGGGCTGCGGAAGCCTACGCCGAATCGCTCTCCGAGGAAGCCCTGCAAATCCCCGATCCACAGCCCGCGCTAGCGGCCGATCCGCTGGCGCAGGCTATCGAGGAGTGCCTGCAACGGTTGTCCGCCGAGCAGTCCCAGGCGATCAGGCTGGCGTTTTTTCATGGCCACAGCCACGAAGAACTGGCGGCGCGGCTACAAATCCCGCTCGGCACAATCAAAAGCTGGGTGCGACGGGGTTTGCTGCAACTGAAGGGGTGCCTGGACTCATGAACCGAAACGAAGTCGAACAACTGGCGGGCGATTATGTGCTCGGCACGCTGAGCGGGCCGGAATTGACCGAGTTCGAGGCGAATCTGGCCCACGATCCAGAGCAACAACGCCGGGTCGCCGCCTGGGAGCGGCGCCTGACACCCCTGGCGGCGGCATTGCCCGACGTGGAACCGCGTGCTTCGGTGTGGGACGCCATCGCAGCGGCCCTGGATGAAGCCGGCCCCCCCGCCACCGTCACCGTGCGCGACGGCGAAGGCGAATGGCGTATTCTGGCGCCCGGTGCGGAAATCAAGGTGCTGATGGTGGATCGGGACGCGGGATTCCAGTCCTTCCTGCTGCGGCTGGCCCCCGGTGCTTTACTGCCGCCGCACGATCACAGCGTCCTGGAAGAATGCCTGTTGCTGGAGGGCGATATGCTGATCGGCGAGCGCGCCTATAGCCGGGGCGACTATCACGCGGCGTTGCCCGGCTCGCGGCACGCTCCCATCTCCACCCGCAACGGCGGCGTGGTGTTCATCCGCAGCGAACTGCGCCCAGAAATGCTGGCGTGCTGAGCGCCGGTCAGCGGCTATTCTTCCACCCATACTGAGACTGACCTTTCCAGGCATTGAAACTCGGCCCAACCTGTGTCATTGGTGTAAATCGGCTCTTTGATCTGCCCGGTCAGATCGACAAACCGGGTATTCGGCTTGCGGACTTCCATCCATTTGCCGCCCCCGAAACCATCGCTCAGTACCACCGCCATCGCTTTAGGAAATTCCTCATTGCCAAGGCGCGTCCAGCCGATTCGGTTCCAATGGTCGAAATAGTCGTACTGGGAGCCGTGGGCATAGAGACGGCGAGCGTGGAGCAGCTTGTCGATGAACGCGCGGTGAGACGACATCACGATCTTATAGCGCTGACCGTCCCGGCCCTGGTCTTCGTATTCAGCTCCATAATAATCGGCATAAAACACGCAGGGATAGCCCTCACGCCGCAACAGAATGATGGCGTAGGCCAACGGCTTGAACCACGGTTCGACTACGGATTCCAGGGATTGCAGGGGCTGTGAATCGTGATTTTCCACGAAGGTGACGGCCTGATAGGGCCGTTGCTGCATCAGCGTCCCTTCCAAAATGCGGCGCATGTCGTAATTACCGCCCATGCGACTGGCGATGTGGAAGTTGTAATGGAGCGCCACATCGAACAGCGACATCCGTGGCCCCAGCCGATTCAAATACCAATGCAAGGTATTGACATCCGGCGACCAGTACTCGCTGACGGCGAATAACTCCCGACCCGCGTGATCGATCATTTCATCGAGCCAGGTCGGGAAAAACCAGGCCGTCAGATGTTTGATGACATCCAACCGAAAGCCATCCACGCCAGTGGTATCAAGATACCAGCGCCCCCAGCGGATGAGTTCCTCCCGCACTTCATCATTTTGCAAATCGACATCGCAACCCATCAAATAGGAAAAATTCCCTTTCTCCAGGGTCACATGATCATCGAAGTGTTTGCCCGCGAATAAATAAACCATGCCAGATTCGCTGGTCTTGGCATCGTAATCCACCGCGTTGAAATGTTGATGATGCCACTCAAAAGCCGAATAGCGGCCACGTCGCCCAGGAAACGCGAAATGGGTATAGGTCTGGACTTCGCGTGGCTCACCCCGTGGATATAAGCGGTCATCCTGGAGGTAGGGGGTAGCGAGCGCGGTTTCCAACGCATCGCCGCCGATCCGATGATTGAGGACCGCATCCGCATAAACCTGGATGCCCGCCTGATGGAGCGCGGCAATGGCGTGCAGATATTGCTGGTGAGTACCGTATTTAGTGCGAACCGTACCTTTCTGGTCGAATTCGCCTAAGTCGTATAGATCGTAGGTGCCATAGCCGACATCACGGATGCCGCTCATCCCTTTAAAGGCCGGGGGGAGCCACAGGCCAGTAAATCCTGCCTGTGCCAAAGCACGCGCCTGGCTGCCCACGTCATTCCAAAAAGCGCCGTCGTCTGGAGAATACCAGTGAAAGTACTGCATCATGGTGCCATTCAATTCATCAATCATGGTTTCTCCTGGATCAATTCGGCCAAACGAGATGTATCATAAAAAGAAACACTACTTGTCAAGCTGAATTTATTGGTTGCTGCTTTAATACGCCGCTTCAGCCAGAGTTTATCGAACGGCAGCCTATACCCATCACCCCTCTTCCTCCTCATCCTCATCCGGCGGCGCATGGCCCAGCAAGCGCTCGCGCAGCCGGATCAACCGATCCAAAAAATAACGAGCAGGAGAATTGAAGCCCTGCACCCCCTCATACAAGAGGGGCAAGTTAAGAAAATCGTAAAGGTTGATCCACGCCTCGCCAGATTTGATGGCCAGCAGCGGGTTCAACACATAATGGCCATGAGCCATCCGCGCGAACAGACGACGATTGTAAGCATAGTCGCGGTCGATCTCGTTGCGAGAGAGCACGCTGGAAAGATAGGCGCGCTTCTTGCGCTCGGCCCGCCAGATATTTTCAGGGAAAGCCTGCACCGCTGCCACGAAATCGGCGGTGCTGAAACCGCGCAGCATCCAGCCATCCGGGTAGCTCACCTTGTATTTGAAGAGTGCTACCAGGGAATGGAACAGGAAGAATTCACTGAGATGATTGTCGATCTTGATTAGTCGCTCGCCCACCTTGATACTCAGGCTGGGCGGCACCAGCCGCTCGTACACGCTACCGAATGGGCCGACGGCAAAGGCCGGGTCAGTGTAGGCCCGTAACAGGCTCCAATGCAGGGCGGCGCGGCCGAAATTATCGGTCAGGCTCTCGTTGGCGCCACGCTCCTTCAACGTCTCGATCAGCGCCAGATTGCCGCTACGGGCGGCCAGCATCAGCGGGGTACAATTGAAGCGATTGCGGAAATCCACGCCGTAAGCGTCCACGTCACGCAATACGTCCTTGTAATGTCTGCCTTCGTAACCGCTCAGATATTTTTTGACGATGGCTGGCGCTTGCGCCTCAAAATGCCGGGCTTGCTGAAACCCGGCATGCGCCAGCCGGTAGGCCAGGGCCTGTTCATCATAAAAGGCCGCATACTCGAACAGCGAACTGCGGATCTTGTTGGAAACATTTTTGGGATCGAGCGCCTGCGGCAGTAAAGTCTGAAAACGGGCCTGGTCGAGCACCTCCCAAGGCACTTGCCTGGTGTGGAGAATGGTCTTGCGGATTTCGTCGGCTTGCTCCTGCTTGCCCTGCAATTCCAGCCGCCGCGCCTCGCGCTGCCAATCCTCCAATGAAGAGGACTGATTGGCGAGATCGACTTTTTCCCGTGTCGCGTTCAAACCGAGCAGTTGCAGCAAGCCGTGGCGGGCGTCATTTTCGATGAGGTACAAATTGCTGACTGCGCGAGTCACCGCCACATACAGCGAGTTGATGAAAAATTTGTAGACTTCCAGCGACTTGTCCGCTTTGTCTCTGGCGCGGGCGTAATCCAGATCACCCTCCAGGTCAGCGGCGCTGACGCCTTCGATAATGGCGTTGAAATTGGCGCGGTCGTTGGAAACGAAGTTGTACAGCAGGATGTTTTCGTACTCCAAGCCCTTCGCTTCCTGCACTGAGAAAATCAGTGGGGTTTGGAAGAAGCGGCGGGCGGCGGCCTTTTGCTCATCACGCATGACCAGCACCGCAAAACGGGTAGACTGTTTGGTTTTCTGATTCAATTCCTTGAGCAGATTGTCCTTGTCGGCCAAAAATTCAATGTGGCCCGTCTTGCCGCCCAGGCTGCTGACCAGGTAGTTGCTCTCGCGGTCGATGGAACCGAAGCGCTTTTGTTTTATTTTCAGAAGCTTGTTAGCCAGCGCCGTGATTTCACCGGAATTGCGGTAGTTGGTGTGCAGGATATGCATCACCTTTTTGGAATCGGCCAGTTCACTCCGATAAAACAGGGTTTTGACGTTGGCCCAGGAAAAGAAGTTGGGATGGACGATCTGATTGGAATCGCCGCACAACGCGAAGTGTTCAGCTTTTCGCAGGCTGCGCAGGATCAAGGCCAGTTGGATATTGGTGATGTCCTGCACTTCGTCCACCACCACGAAATCGTAGCGTGGCTGGCACAGTGCCAGGTAATGCTGGGACAGGATATTGGCATCGTAAAAACCGCTGTCCTTGAGCCAGCTTAGATATTTCTCAAACAGGTCGTAAACCAGTGGCCGTTCTTCGTCGAGAAAAATGGTTTGCTTGATGCCCAGATCAAGATAGTGCTCACGGCTCAGCCAGGGCGATTCCACGACCGGGCCAGTTAATACGCCGCGAAACTCTTCAAACAGCTTGTGGGCGTCATCCAGCTTGCCGCTTTTACGGTAACGCTCAAACCAGCCACGAAAGGCCTGGTAGGTGACTTCCCGGCCTTCAGGCACCTGAATGGTTTCCAGAAACTCCCGAAACGAGAGAAAGTCGAGATTCTGGTGTTCGCCCTGATAGCTGTTGGCGTAATACAGATTACGAGAGTTCTCAACCAGAAACGGCGAGTGGGTGATGTAGAGCACATCGCCGCTGAGCTGTTTGAGCTTTTCCAGCATCAGGACAGTTTTGCCACTACCCGCAGAACCAATGATAATTAATGGGGGTGGCAGGTGATAAATCGCTGCTTGTACCTCGTCGAACGAGATGACTTTATCCAGCAGGTTGAAATGGGCGCGAGCGGGATTGACGTAGTGCAATGCGGCTAGTTTGTCGGTCGCCAGCTCGGCGGCGGTCGGTTCGGGGATTTTGGCTTCGTCGATTTGCGCCCCGCGCAGAAAGCGGGATTTATCGTAGGCGTGATTCTCGATCACCTCCAGCATCAGCGCGTAACGCTCCTCGCCATAGCGCATCAACTTGAACAGCAAGCGGTTGCTGTAATCGAGTTCGGCGCGGAAAAAATCACCTTGCGCCAGCTTCTTGACCTTGGCGGAACGAAAGTCGTCCTTCTCCAGCATCTTGCGCAGCTTTTTGTACTGGGCGCCGGCCTTGCCGGGGTCGAACTCGTTGTATTCGAGGATTTTCATGGTATTTCCGTTTAGCTGGCCTTGACCTCCGGCAGCCCCAACCCAAACTGCCGAATCCGTTAGATTTCATTGTACGGCTTGATTATTAGATTAGGGCGAGAGAGTGAAATAATCGCAATGCCGGGGGCGAAACAAACGAAAATGCCGTTGATCAACGGTCAGAATCTTTCGAATATTGAGCCGCTCAGCCATTGCGGCGATAGTACAGTCCACAAAATCAATACGACTGTCGGCATAGAGCCGCAAAATTTCAGTTGTCCGCTGCAAATCAGGTTCAGTAATCCGCTCTAGCTTTAATTCGCCCCGATGGATCGCTTGCAGAAAGCTCGCCAGTACCTGGTAGCCTAATTCCCTCAAGACCATGTAAGCTAATTCCGGCAAAACCATATCGGGTAAGATCGGCTCCCGCTCGGCGCTTAATGCTTGTGTACAGGCGGAATGCAAATCGTCATCCGCATCCAGTACTGCCAGCAAAAAACCAGTGTCCAACAGCGCCGTCATTCTTGCAAACTCCAACCCTCGCGCCGATTAGCTCCCGCTGACAAAATGTTCTCGACTCGCCTGGACAGATCACGCTTGCCACTGCGACCAATTCCAATAAACGAATACTGTTTTTCCGTTCGTAATTGAGGCTGAACGTAAGATTCCAATGCAGCCTGCGCCAAGACCTCCAAACTAACCGCCTGAGCTTCTGCGGCAACTCGTAATCGTTCCATCAACTCTTCATCCAGTTGAATTTGCAAGGTGCTCATCGATTTCTCTCCAAAAGGCCAGACCTGTCTGAATTACTAATCCATTCCAACTCATCCCACTTTCACCTCCAACAGCCCCAACCCAAACTGCCGAATCCGTTGAATCTCATCCCGCAGCTTCGCCGCTTGCTCGAATTCCAGATCACGGGCGTGGCGGTACATCTCCTGTTCCAGTTTCTTAATCTTCTTCATCAACAACGCCGGCGTTTCATGGGCGTAAGCCGCCGCTTCCTCCGTGACTCTGGCGTATTGCGCCGCCGGTACCGGTGCGCCGGGATGGGAATACGCGCCTTCCATGATGTCAGCGACCGCTTTTTCAATGCCGCGCGGGGTGATGTGGTGAGCCTGGTTATACGCCTGCTGCTTGGCGCGGCGCCGGTCGGTTTCATCCAGCGCGCGGCGCATCGAACCGGTGATCTGATCGGCGTACAGAATCGCCTTGCCGTGTAAATTCCGCGCAGCCCGGCCCACCGTCTGAATCAGCGAACGCTCGGAACGCAGGAAGCCTTCCTTGTCGGCATCCAGAATCGCCACCAGCGACACCTCCGGCAAATCCAGCCCTTCCCGCAATAAATTGATGCCGACCAGCACATCAAACTGGCCCAAGCGCAGATCGCGGATGATCTCGACCCGCTCCACCGTCTCAATGTCGGCGTGCAGATAGCGCACCTTCACGCCGTTTTCGGCCAGATACTCGGTTAAATCCTCGGCCATGCGTTTGGTCAAGGTGGTGACCAGCACCCGTTCCTTGAGAAGCACCCGCTCGCGGATTTCGCCCAGCAGATCATCCACCTGATGCAAGGCGGGCCGCACTTCGACTTCAGGATCGACCAGGCCGGTCGGTCGCACCACCTGCTCCGCCACCGCTGCGCCGGAATGCTCCAACTCAAACGGGCCGGGCGTGGCGGAAATGAAAATGGTCTGACCGCTGAGGCGCTCAAATTCATCGAAGCGCAGCGGCCGGTTATCCAGCGCCGAGGGCAACCGAAAGCCGTACTCGACCAGCGTTTCCTTGCGCGAGCGGTCGCCGCGATACATCCCGCCCAGTTGGGGCACGGTCACATGGCTTTCGTCGATGAAAATGATCGCTTCCGGTGGCAGATAATCGAACAAGGTCGGCGGCGGTTCACCCGCTTCGCGGCCCGACAGGTAGCGGGAATAGTTCTCAATGCCGCTGCAATAGCCCAGCTCCAGCATCATCTCGATATCGTAGCGGGTGCGCTGCTCCAGCCGCTGCGCTTCCAGCAGCTTGTTGGCCGCATTCAATTCGTTCAGCCGATCTTGCAATTCATCCTTGACCTGATCGACCGCTTTCAAAAGCTGCTCGCGCGGCGTCACATAATGGGTCTTGGGATAGACCGTATAGCGCGGGGTCTTGCGCGTCACCTTGCCGGTCAGCGGATCGAACAGACTGAGCGATGCAATTTCATCGTCGAACAACTCCACCCGCACCGCTTCGGTATCCGATTCGGCGGGATGAATGTCGATGATTTCGCCGCGCACCCGGAAGGTGCCGCGCGCCAGTTCCAGGTCGTTGCGGGTGTACTGCAAATCGGCCAGCCGCCGCAGGATGGCGCGCTGATTGACTTTTTCGCCGCGCACCAGATGCAGCAGCATCTTCATGTAGGATTCGGGATCGCCCAGACCGTAAATCGCCGACACCGTGGCCACGATGATGGTGTCGCGCCGCTCCAAGATCGCTTTGGTGGCCGACAGCCGCATCTGTTCCACATGCTCGTTGATCGAGGCATCTTTCTCGATGTAGGTGTCCGATGACGGCACGTAGGCTTCCGGCTGGTAGTAATCGTAATAAGAGACGAAATACTCCACGGCGTTTTCCGGGAAAAATTCCTTCATCTCGCCATACAGTTGCGCCGCCAGCGTCTTGTTGGGCGCGAGCACCAAGGCCGGGCGCTGCACGGCGGCGATGACGTTAGCGACGCTGAAGGTTTTGCCGCTGCCGGTGACGCCCAGCAACGTTTGATGGGCCAGCCCGTCATTCAGGCCACCAACGAGACTACAGATCGCGCTGGGCTGATCGCCAGCGGGTTGAAACGGAGCGTGGAGCGTGAAAGGCTTTTGCATCTGCATGGCAATTGGTCAGGGCGATGATTTTGAGTATTATCCGACAATTCGCCCTTGATCGGCGTTCAACCTTTCGGCCCGCACCCAGGAGTTCCCGTGAGTACCCCTCTTTCCGAGCGCGTGCAGCGCATCAAGCCCTCCCCTACCTTGGCCGTCACCGCCAAGGCCAATGAACTCAAAGCCGCCGGTAAAGACGTGATCGGTTTGGGTGCGGGCGAGCCGGATTTCGATACGCCTGATTTCATCAAGCAAGCGGCGATCCAGGCGATTAACGCCGGTTTCACTAAATACACACCAGTGGACGGTACGGCGAGCCTGAAGAAAGCGATTATCGCCAAGTTCCAGCGCGACAACGGCTTGAGCTATGAACCGAAGCAGATTTTGGTGTCCTGTGGCGGTAAGCAAAGTTTTTATAACTTGGCGCAGGCGCTGCTCAACAGCGGCGATGAGGTGATCATTCCCGCGCCGTACTGGGTCTCCTACCCGGACATGGTGTTGCTGGCCGATGGCAAGCCCGTGATTGTCGAGGCCGGGATCGACCAGCATTTCAAGATCACCGCCAAACAGTTGGAAGCAGCGATTACGCCGCGCACCAAGCTACTGGTGATCAACAGTCCGTCCAACCCGACCGGCGTGGCTTATAACGCGGCGGAATTGACTGCATTGGGCGAGGTGCTACGGCGGCATCCGCAGGTTTATATCGCCACCGATGATATGTACGAGCATATCCAATGGACTGGCGAAAAATTCTGCAACATTCTGAATGTTTGCCCCGATCTCTACGACCGCAGCATCGTGCTGAACGGCGTCTCCAAAGTCTATTCGATGACCGGCTGGCGCATCGGCTACTGCGGCGGCCCCAAGGATTTGATCAACGCCATGACCAATATCCAGTCGCAGAGCACCTCGAACCCGACTTCGATTTCACAGGTCGCGGCGGAAGCCGGGCTGAATGGCGATCAATCCTGCATCGGTGTGATGAACAAGGCGTTCAAGGAACGGCACGATTTTGTTTATGGTGCGCTGCAAGCCATGCCCGGCGTCGAAGTCGCTCCAGCGGACGGCACCTTCTACATCTTTCCCAGCTTTCAGAAGGTCATTGAGCGGCTGGGCTTGGCCAATGACATCGCCTTCGCCGAATTGCTGCTGAATGAAGTCGGCGTAGCGCTGGTGCCAGGTTCGGCGTTTGGTGCGGAAGGTTGCGGGCGAATTTCCTTCGCCACTAGCATGAACAACCTGAGCAAGGCGCTAGAGCGCATCCGGCAAGTGATTGACCGTTAATTCGCCATTGACAGCGCTGGCAGGGAGAAATAAAATCCCTGTTCTCTCATTTCCCCGGTAGCTCAGTCGGTAGAGCAAGTGACTGTTAATCACTGGGTCCGTGGTTCGAGTCCGCGCCGGGGAGCCAAATAGAATAAGGGGTTAGGCGAAAGCCTGACCCTTTTTTTATGCGTTCGCTGTGGCCCATGCGTTACTCGCCCAAGAGCCGCGTCATGGGCGGACGCGGCCCCTGCAAATTTCGTTACGTTCAGGCATTGAGATCGGGGATGAGCTTACTTTCTAGGTGGGCTATCAGATCTTTGAGCATTAATTTGCGCTTTTTGAGCCGCTTAAGCTCCAGCTCATCCACCAAAGGATCATTCGCCAAGCGGGTGATTACATCATCAAGGTCGCGATGTTCAATTCGCAGCTCGACGAGCCGATGCTTGTAGTGCTCGATATCGTTGGTCTCCATGGTGAAATCTCCAGATGGGTTGGATTATTTGCTCGGGGTCGGATCGGTAGCGGACGTGCTGCCGAAGCGGGCGGTGAACCGTATTCTTAAGGGGGAGTCTAGACCCCGACGGAGCGTCCGGCAAGATCGGGAATTTGCCCGAACCGCACCAAATTTCATCTAAAGTCGTGTATCCCACCAAACGCTTAGCGAGGCGGGGGATGATGTTAACAGCCAAGAAACAACAGTTGAATTTCAATAAGCTGCAAAAGCGCCTGCGACGAAACATGGGCCGGGCGATTCAGGATTTCAACATGATCGAGGAAGGCGACCGCGTGATGGTCTGTCTCTCCGGTGGCAAAGACTCCTTCGCCATGTTGGACATCCTGCGCAACCTGCAATTGCGGGCACCAGTACGCTTTGAGTTGATCGCGGTCAATCTCGACCAGAAACAGCCGGGCTTTCCCGAACACATCCTACCGGCTTATCTACAGCAGATCGGCATTCCCTTTCACATCATCGAACAGGATACCTACAGCGTCGTCAAGCGCGTCATCCCGGCCGGAAAGACCACCTGCGGGCTATGCTCGCGGCTGCGGCGGGGCGTGCTCTACAGCTTCGCGGCCGAACACGGCATGAGCAAGATCGCACTCGGCCATCACCGCGATGACATCATCGAAACTCTGTTTTTGAACCTGTTTCACGGCGGCAAACTCAAGGCGATGCCGCCCAAGCTGTTGAGCGATGACGGCCGGCATGTGGTGATTCGACCGCTGGCGTATTGCGAGGAAAACGATCTGGCATCTTACGCTGAAATTCGTCAGTTCCCGATTATTCCCTGCAATCTCTGTGGCTCGCAGGATAACCTGCAACGACAGGCTATCAAGATGATGTTGCGGCAGTGGGGGAAACAATTCCCAGGCCGAGTGGAAAATATTTTTGCGGCCTTGCAAAACGTGGCGCCCTCACATCTCGCCGATACCGCATTATTCGATTTCGCTAATTTGGGCGCGCGCAATGGGGGTCGCGCGCCCGATTGGCTGCTCGGTGGTACCGAGGAGGTCGATGAGATCGTGGAGGAACCATCTGTCGTTGAATCAAGTGGCATCAACCAAGGTTAGCAACATGGTATTACCGCCCGCTGCTGCGGTATTGATGCTGGTCACCCGTTCATGGAGCAAGCGATACAGCGGATACCGACCGGTTTTTTGATCCACTACGATCACCGGAATAATCGGGCCATCGTCCAAAGCGCGGCGCTCAGGGATAGGCGTCAGTTCGCTAGAGCCATCCAACAAGATAGCGGCGGGGTTTGATAGATTGATCTTCGGTACATACTCGATCACCGCTTTAACAGCCGCTGGCAATCGGGCAAAGACCTGACCGGCGAGCGGGTTGCCATCAACCAGCGGGCTATTGCCAGCCGCCAAGACCGCGGCCAATTGCTCCAAAAGCGCCGCTTCCTTGGTTGCTCGACAAAGTATTTGGCCACGCGGTACAAAATACAGTGTATTCTCCTCACCGGTAGGCCCAGGCAGCCGACTGCGACAAGGTAGCGGCGTCGCGGTGCCATATTCTGCACAAGCCAGCGCCAGATCGCGTAAGCCCTGTCGGTGGCTCCAAGCCGTTAGCGCCTCAAAAGCCGCAAGACGCGGGTCCGCATCCGGTGGGCGTTGCAAGCCAAGCTGCTCCAAGGTTGGGTTAGCCAGATCCAATAAGCGCGGCAGATAAAACGGGCCGCCCGCCTTGGGGCCGGTGCCAGACTTGCCTTCACCACCGAAGGGCTGCACACCCACCACGGCGCCGATCATGTTGCGGTTGATGTAAATGTTACCGGCTTCGATACGATGCACCAGGGTCTGAATGGTCTCGTCGATCCGGCTGTGTGCGCCAAAGGTCAGCCCATAACCAGAGGCATTGATAGCATCCACCACTTCTTCCAGCCGCTCGCTGGAATAGCGCACGACATGCACAATCGGGCCGAACACTTCCTGGTGCAATTCGTCGGGACGGTCAATTTCGATGAGCGTAGGCGGCACAAAGGTTCCAGCACGACAGGCCGCCGGCAATTTGCTTTGGTGAATCGGATGGCCGGCTTGCGCCATCGTCGCAATATGGGCTTCAAGAGACGCCTTGGCAGTCGCATCAATGACCGGGCCGATATCGGTTGCAAGATCGGCCGGATTACCGATCCGCAACTCTTGCATGGCCGAACGCAGCAAAGCCAACACATTGTCAGCGATATCTTCTTGTAGGCAGAGCACGCGCAAAGCGGAACAGCGTTGGCCGGCGCTGTCGAAGCCGGATGCCATCACATCCTGCACCACCTGTTCAGCCAAGGCTGAAGAATCGACGATCATGGCGTTCTGACCACCCGTTTCGGCGATCAAGCGGGTATCTGTCAGTCCAGGATCACGCCGGAGCAATGCATGGTTGATGATCTGCGCGACATCGAGCGAGCCGGTGAAGATCACACCGCGTACTCGCGCATCCTGGGTCAAGGTGGCGCCGACGGTTTCGCCGCGCCCAGGCAGAAACTGCAAAGCGGCTGGCGAGATACCGGCTTCATGAAAAAGCTGAACGGTTCGAGCAGCGATCAACGGGGTTTGTTCGGCTGGCTTCGCTAAAACGGGGCTACCGGCCGCCAGCGCCGCCGCGACCTGCCCGATAAAAATGGCTAACGGAAAATTCCACGGACTGATGCAAACCACTACGCCCGGTGCTGGCGCATTGGTAACCGCCAAACGTTCGGCTTGCAGAGCGTAATAACGGCAAAAATCCACGGTTTCACGAATTTCCGCCACCGCGTTGGGCCAGGTTTTGCCCGCTTCCCGAATGCACAGGCTGATCAGTTCGGGGCGATGGCTTTCCAGGAGAAAAGCGGCCCGCCGCAGCAGGCGTGCCCGCTCGGCGGGTGGGTGTTGATACCATGTTTCAGCATAGTTCGCCGCAGTGGCGAGCGCGCTTTGGATGTCGGCGGGCGACGCTTCACGTACCGTGCCGACGATTTCCTGATGATTGGCCGGGTTGACGATGACGCTCTCATTGTCCCCTTTATCGCCGCTGCCCACGATAAGTGGCGCGGCTTGCCAATGTTTATTTTTCAAATCTGCCAAATCGGCGGTTAATTGCTCCAAAACGCGGTCGTTGGACAGATCGAGGCCAGCCGAATTGAGTCGCTCGTCACCAAATAGTTTGCTGGGCAACGGAATGGCGGGATGGGCCGTCCCGCCGGTTTCCAGCACCGTCGCCAACGGATCGACGACCAGCTCCTCAATTTTGACGTTCTCATCGACCAGGCGATTGACGAAGGAACTGTTGGCGCCATTTTCCAGCAAGCGTCGCACCAGATAAGGCAATAGCGTCTCGTGCCGGCCCACTGGGGCGTAAATGCGGCAGTGCGTAGCCGACCGGTCGCCGACCACCCGGTCATAGAGAGTTTCGCCCATGCCGTGCAGGCATTGAAACTCGTAGTCGGTGACGCCGAGATCGGCCGCCATGCGCTCGACGGTCGCCAAGGTATGGGCATTATGGGTAGCAAACTGGGGATAAATGCCGTCAGCGGCCAGCAACCGCCGGGCACAGACTAAATAGGACAGATCGGTGTGTGGCTTGCGAGTGTAGACCGGATAGCCTTCCAGACCATCGATTTGCGCGCGTTTGATCTCGGCGTCCCAGTACGCGCCTTTGACCAGTCGTACCATCAAGCGACGACCACTGGCACGGGCCAGGGCGATCAAATGGTTAATCAATGGCAAAGCACGCTTCTGGTAGGTTTGCACCGCCACCGCCAGCCCATCCCATCCCGCCAGTGCGGGTTCGAAGGCCAAGCCATCCAACAGGTCTTGGGATAATTCCAGCCGGTCGGCTTCCTCGGAGTCGATGTTGAAGCCGATGTCATAGGTTTTGGCTAATTGCGCCAAGGCGAGCAAACGCGGATACAACTCGGCCAACACCCGTTCACGCTGGGCGCGGCTATAGCGCGGATGCAACGCGGACAGCTTTACCGAGATGCCGGGGCCTTCGACGACCCCTTGCTGAGCGGATTGGCCGATGGCGTGAATCGCCTGTTGATAGGACAGAAAATAGCGTTCGGCATCGGCATCGGTCAGCGCCGCTTCGCCCAACATATCAAAGGAGTGGGTATAGCCTTTGCGAACATTATCCCGACTACGGGCCAGCGCCGCGTCGATGGTTTCCCCCATCACAAACTGCTGACCCAAGAGCGTCATGGCGAATTCGACGCCGCGCCGGATAATCGGCTCACCGCCACGGGCGATGAGGCGGGTCAGCGCACTGCCCAAGGAGGCTTCAGGCCGAGTAGCCACCAGTCGGCCGGTGATCATCAAACCCCAGGTAGCGGCATTAACGAACAGCGATTCACTGCGCCCCAGATGAGAACGCCAATCGCCCTTGCTGATTTTATCGCGGATCAAGCGGTCGATGGTGGCGTCATCGGGGATGCGCAACAGGGCTTCGGCCAAGCACATCAGAGCGATACCCTCTTGGCTGGACAGCGAAAATTCATGCATCAGATTATCCACTCCGCTCGCGCCCTGGCGATCATGGCGCACAGCGGCCACCAACCCAGCGGCGCGTTTGGCGATGGCCGGCCAATCGAGCGCCGCCGCGCGCATTTCTTCGACCAATGCGGCGATTTGGCTCGCTTCGTCGGTGCGGTAGGCGTGGGTAATGGCCGCGCGACTAGCGGCGAGGGCAGCGAGAGAATCGGCGTGATTCATCAAAATAAACTCTGGTTTGAAACCTCCCTCTTCAGGGAGATAATCGTACATGGGAAAGGCGTAACCTCTCAATCCATGCGGTTTCGCCCGGTCACGGGCGCGGATTGAAACGGTAAGTTTGGCGCTTTTTCGAGTTCGCTGCTATTGTTGCAGCCATCTCATAATGTCGGCCTTTCTCACGGAAACGAGCCGACTCTTAGCGAATCGAGGAGATGATCTATGAAACAGAAACTATTGGCCTTGGCCGCAGCGGTCAGTTTAATCGCCGGTGTCACCGTGCAAGCAGCCGATACCGTCAAAATCGGCCTGATGGCTCCGCTGACCGGCTCCTGGGCCAGCGAAGGCCAGGGCATGAAGAAAATCGTTGAACTGCTGGCCGAGCAGCAAAACGCCAAGGGCGGCGTACTGGGCAAGCAGATCGAAGTCATCACCGAAGACGACGGCGGCGACCCGCGTACCGCCTCCTTGGCGGCGCAACGCTTGACCACCAAGGGCGTGGCGGCGGTGGTCGGTACTTACGGCTCGTCGGTCACCGAAGCCAGCCAAGCGATTTACGACGAGGCTAAGATTCCGCAAATTGCCAACGGTTCGACCGCGATTCGCCTAACCGAAAAAGGCTTCAAGCATTTCTTCCGCACGGCCCCGCGCGACGACGAACAAGGCCGGATGGCGGCGCAGACCATCGGCAAGCTGGGCTTTAAGAAGGTCGCTATCCTGCATGACAGCACCTCTTACGCCAAGGGTCTGGCGGACGAGTCCAACGCGCTGCTGAAAAAGAAAGGTACGGAGGTCGTTTTCTTCGATGCGCTGACCCCCGGTGAGCGCGATTACACCACCATCCTGACCAAGCTCAAGGGTGCGAATCCCGATGTGGTGCTGTTTACCGGCTATTTCCCGGAAGCGGGGTTGTTGCTGCGGCAAAAGAAGGACATGAACTGGAAAGTACCGTTCATCGGCGGCGACGCCACCAATAACGCCGATCTGGTCAAGATCGCCGGTAAGGAAGCGGCCGAGGGTTATTACTTCCTCAGCCCGCCGCAACCGCAGGATTTGGATACGGCCGATGCTAAAGCGTTTCTGGACGGCTATCAGAAGAAATACAACGAATTACCGCCTTCCATTTGGGCGGTGCTGGCCGGTGATGGCTTTAAAGTCATGGTCGCGGGCATCGCGGGTGCCAAATCGACCGACAGCGGCAAAATCGCTGATTACCTGCATAAGGATTTCAAAGGTTACTCTGGTTTGAGCGGCGCGATTTCTTTTGACGCCAAGGGTGATCGGGAAGGCGAGGTGTATCGCGTTTATAAAGTGGATGGCGAGGGCAAATTCGTATTGCAGAAGCTGTAAGCCTGGGCGGCGGTTGCTTCCGGCTGGAGGGAACCGCCCTATGGCGCTTGCGTGAGTCAGTTTTTTCCTTTCCCAGCAACCCTGAACCTCGCCAATCTCGTGGAAGAATTTTTCCAACAGCTTACCAACGGCTTGGCCGTCGGCGGTATTTACGCCTTGATCGCCCTGGGCTATACGATGGTCTACGGCGTCCTCAAGCTCATCAATTTCGCCCACGGTGATTTGTTCACCTATGGCGCTTATCTCGGCCTGACCCTGCTGACCTCGCTGGCCCTGACCGACCGGCTGGGTTTTGCGCTGGGGGTGCTGGTGTTGGCATTGATGGTGATGGGTCTGGTCGCCGTGCTGGGCGCAATTCTGGAGCGGGCCGCTTATCGCCCTTTGCGGCAATCGCCCCGGCTGTCGGCGGTGGTGTCGGCACTGGGTGCGTCGATCTTCCTGCAAAATACCCTGATGCTGATTTACGGTGCGCGGTTTCAGGTTTATCCCGAAAACATCCTGCCCGCCACCACGCTCAACATTTTTGGCTTGTATCTGCCGCTGATGCGGGTGTTGATCGTGCTAGCGTCCGTATTGATGATGGTAGCGCTTTATCTGTTCATCCAGAAAACCAAAATCGGCACCGCCATCCGCGCCGCCGCTATCGACCAGGATGCCGCCCGGCTGATGGGTATCGACGTGAACCGCGTCATCATGCTGGTGTTTCTGGTCGGGCCAGCGCTGGGCGGTGTGGCCGGGCTGATGGTCGGGCTGTATTACGGCCAAATCAATTTCACGATGGGCTGGGTTTACGGCATGAAAGCCTTCACCGCCGCGATTCTTGGGGGCATCGGCAACATCCCCGGCGCAATGGTTGGCGGCTTGCTGCTGGGCGTGATTGAGGCGCTGGGCGCGGCCTATATCTCCATTGCCTGGAAGGACGCCATCGCCTTCTGTGTGCTGATTCTGATTCTGATCGTTCGGCCCACCGGCCTGCTGGGCGAACGAGTGGCGGACAAAGTATGAAGCCGCGTCTCGACTGGATAGGAGCAGGCTTATTTGCTGCGCTATTGGCCGTCGCGCCGCTGTTTCTCAACGCTTATCAGGTCGATGTGCTGAACAGCATCGGCTTGTATGCGCTGCTGGCGCTGGGCCTGAATCTCATTTTGGGCGAAGCGGGACTGTTTAACATGGGTCACGCCGCCTTTTATGCGATGGGCGCTTATACCGCCGCCATCCTCAACACCCGCTACCAGATTCCAATTCTGTGGACGTTGCCCTTAAGCGGTCTGGTGGCTGGCGCATTCGCGCTGGCGGTGGCGCGGCCGGTAGTGCATCTGCGCGGTGATTACCTACTGATCGTCACTATCGGCGTCGGCGAAATCGTCCGCATCGCGCTGGTCAACGATGTGTTCGGTATTACCGGCGGAGCCAACGGCATTTTTGGAATCAATCGTCCCAGAGTGTTTGGCTACATCATCCGACGGCCTGAAGACTTTTTCTATCTGATCTGGGGTTGCGTCGCGCTGACCATTTTCCTGTTCCTGCGGCTCAAGCGATCGCGCTTTGGGCGGGCACTCAATTATCTGCGGGAGGATGCGACGGCAGCGGAAGGCAGCGGCATCAACACCGATTATTACAAGCTGGCGGTGTTTGGTTTGGGCGCCGCCTGGGCCGGGATGGCCGGCACCCTGTTTGCCGCCAAAATGACGATTATCTCACCGGAATCCTTCAGCTTCTGGGAATCGGTGGTGCTGTTCATGATCGTGATTCTGGGCGGCGCGGGCAGCATTCCGGGCGTATTGCTGGCGGCGTTTCTGGTAGTCGGCCTGCCGGAACTGTTCCGCGAATTCGCCGGGGCGCGGATGCTGGTGTTTGGCTTGGTGATGATGGTGATGATGGTGGTTCGGCCACAGGGCTTGTGGCCAGCGCGCGGACATCAAGGCTTTTCGCTGGCCGCTTTGGCCAGGGCGGTTGGGCCATGAGCGCGGCGGATGGCGCGATTGCACCGACAGAATCGGCGCTGCTGACGCTGCGCGAGGTTACCAAATCCTTTGGCGGCTTAACGGCGGTCAACGGGGTGTCGTTCGCGGTTGGCGAGGGCGCGGTGGTCGGTTTGATCGGCCCCAACGGCGCGGGCAAGACCACGGTATTCAACCTCATCACCGGCAACTACCAACCCAATCACGGCGACATTCACTTTACCGGCCAGCGCCTGAACGGCCTGCGCACCCATCGCATCATCATGTTGGGCATCGCCCGGACGTTTCAGAATATCCGGCTGTTTCAGCAGTTGACTGTTTTGGAAAACGCGCTGGCGGGTTGCCATTATCGGATGAGCGGCGGGATTCTGGCGGGCATGTTGTGGTTACCGACCCAGCGGCGGGTGGAAAAGGCGGCGGTTGAACGAGCGGTGCAGGAGTTGGAATTCGTCGGTCTGGGCCAACAGACCTTAACGGTGGCGAAGAACCTGTCCTACGGCGACCAGCGGCGGCTGGAAATCGCCCGCGCCCTAGCCACCCAGCCGCGTTTGCTGATTCTGGACGAACCGGCCGGCGGGATGAACGAGCAGGAAACCGAGGCGCTGATCGGCCTGATCGAGCAAATCCGGGCGCGCGGCATCACCATTCTACTGATTGAGCATGACATGCGGCTGGTCATGCGGGCTTGTGAAAAGCTGGTGGTGCTGGAGCACGGCGGCAAGATCGCGGAAGGTTCGCCGGAGCAGGTGCGCAGCGATCCGCGTGTGATCGAGGCGTATTTGGGTACTGAGGACGAGGTATAGCGCCACAAAACCCAAGAGAGTCCTAACCAAAGATAGACAAGAAGGTCACTGAAAAGGTCGCGAAGGCGGTTAGCTGGCCATAGAGGTGATGTTAGGGTGTGTCGTCAATCAAATAGGGCGGGGGTGGGTATACTGGATGGAGAGTCCTAATCGAAGATAGATGCTATCAAGAAGTTTGTGAGGTATGGCAAGGAGTTAGGTTACAGCGGATACTGCTAACTTACCAGTATTTAATGCTTTGTTATATTTAGTATTTTACGTTTTTACTCTATCTTTGGTTAGGACTCTCGAATTTTGAAAGGAAGGATGGGGCGATGATTCGACGGTATGCGTTACGAGATGACCCATGGGAGCGGATTCAGAATCGGCTGTCGGGGCGTCCAGAGACGGTGGGGGTAACGGCCCGCGATAACCGGTTATTTGTGGAGGCGGTGCTGTACCGCTATCGCTCAGGATCGGCCTGGCGAGATTTGCCAGCACGGTTTGGGGATTGGAAGAACGTGCATCGTCGGTTTGGCGGTAATGCCCCAGAAATTTCTTCCATCAGAAGTCAAACTGAAGAGACTTTTGTGGAGGACAGGATGGGCAAGCAACATCAAAGTTGGACTGTTGAAGAAAAATTGGGGATCGTGTTAGCGGTGTTAAGCGAGCGCCAGA
>APMI01018111.1_pt1 | contig 24278 bp, 17 predicted proteins | sample 667938 | NCBI WGS metagenome assembly APMI01 (sample SAMN01084076, study PRJNA167559) | wastewater metagenome | biome: Wastewater | place: Denmark: Ejby Moelle, Odense | collected 2011-11-28
GGGGGTTTAATTCAGTTAAAGAAAATCCGATTGATGCCATACCGGATTTATCAGAAAACCAGGTCATTGTTTTTACAGAATGGATGGGCCGCAGCCCACAGTTGATGGAAGACCAGATTACCTACCCGCTGGTATCTAATCTCCAGGGTATTCCCCGTATAAAGAACATAAGAGGTACATCCATGTTCGGGATGAGTTTCGTGTATGTAATTTTTGAAGATAATGTTGACATCTACTGGGCCCGAACCCGTGTATTGGAACGATTAAACTATGCACAGCGGTTATTACCTCCCGGAATTACTCCTGCATTGGGCCCAGATGGTACAGGGGTAGGACATGTTTTCTGGTACCACCTTGACGCACCCAAAATGGATTTGGGTGAGCAACGGGCCATGCAGGACTGGTATATAAAGTTTGCATTGCAGACGGTGCCTGGTGTTGCCGAAGTTGCATCATTTGGCGGTTTTGAAAAGCAGTATCAGATTGTATTAGACCCTGTGAAGTTGCAGTTTTATAATATTTCATTAATGGATGTTATGAATAAAGTAAAAGCCAACAACAATGACGTGGGCGGACGAAAATTTGAAATGAGCGATATGGCTTATGTAATTCGTGGGCTGGGTTATATTAAAAACAAAGAAGACGTAGAGAACATTGCATTAGGACAGTATAATGGAATCCCGGTAAGGGTAAAAGATTTAGGCAGTGTACAAATGGGCGGAGACTTGCGTTTAGGCATTTTTGACGAGAATGGAAAAGGAGAAGTAGTCGGAGGAATTATAGTAATGAGGTATGGTCAAAATGCAGATAAGGTAATAACTGCAGTTAAAGATAAAATGAAAGAAGTAGAAAAAGGACTTCCACCAGGTGTATCTTTTAAAACTTCCTATGACAGAAGCGGATTAATAGAAGCAGCTATTGAAACAGTAAGAGGAAAATTAATAGAGGAAATAATTGTGGTGTGTATTGTAGTGTTGATTTTTCTTTTTCACTGGCGCAGTGCTTTGAGCATTATTATTCAAATTCCCCTGACAATTGCCATCAGTTTTATTCTGTTAAATGCATTTGGCCTATCATCAAATTTAATGTCTTTAACTGGTATTGCATTAGCCATTGGCGTTATAGTGGATAATGGAATCATTATGTCTGAAAATAGTTATCGCCAGCTTTCTGAATGGCAAAATAATAATCACCCTGAAAAAAGTTAATAGTATGAATTTATTTAAAAAATTAAAAGAACGTTTCAGCAAAAAGGGTAAACCTGCCTACCGGAAAATTCCCGAGGACATTAGAATGTCAATTATAGAGCGTGCATGCCAACAGGTATCCAGGGGGGTATTCTTTTCTACCATTATTATTATTGCTTCTTTTCTACCTGTATTTCTTTTGACAGGGCAGGAAGGAAAATTATTTCATCCTCTGGCTTATACTAAAACATTTATCCTGGCGGTAGATGCAATATTGGTACTAACGCTGGCCCCGGTGCTTATTTCTTTTTTTATGAAGGGTAAGTTTTTACCAGACAATGCTAACCCGGTAAACCGGGTACTTGAAAGAATTTATGAGCCTGTTATTCGGGCCTGTATTAAAAGAAAATGGGTAACACTTGGTGTAAATATAGCGGCATTAATAATAAGTGTTCCGCTGGTTATGGGGCTTGGCCGTGAGTTTATGCCACCGCTGGACGAAGGGTCATTGTTATTTATGCCGGTAATGATGCCTGATGTTTCCAATTCAGAAGCTAAGCGATTATTGCAGGTTCAGGATAAAATTATTACTACTGTGCCGGAGGTAGCCCATGTAATGGGTAAAGCAGGCAGGGCGTATACTGCAACCGATAATTCCCCCATCAGCATGGTAGAAACAATTATTATGCTGAAACCAAGAAAGGAATGGAGGAAAGGATTTACCAAGGATAGTATCATTAACGAATTGAACGGAAAGCTTCAAATACCGGGGGTTGTAAATGGCTGGACACAGCCTATTATTAATCGCATCAACATGCTTTCAACAGGTATCCGTACCGATGTTGGAATTAAAGTGTTTGGTCAGAATTTAGATACTATTTATGCCTTTGCACAACAGGTAGAGAAAGCACTAAGAGGTACCCCGGGCGTTAAAGATTTGTATGTAGAACCCATAAGTGGTGGGAAATATATTGATATAGCAATAAAGCGGGAAGAAATTGGAAGATACGGATTAAGCATTGACGATGTAAATGCGGTGGTAGAAAGTGCACTGGGCGGTATGCGGCTTACCACTACCATTGAAGGCCGCCAGCGTTTTTCTGTAAATGCACGTTTTGCCCAGGATTTCCGTAATAACATCCAGGCACTAAAAAGATTGCAGGTGCAAACAATGAGCTACGGTCCCATACCGCTGGAAGCAGTGGCAGACGTAAAAATTACTGAAGGCCCCCCGATGATTAACTCTGAAAATGCCATGCTTAGAGGCACTGTACTTTTTAATGTCAGGGAAAGAGATCTTGCCAGTACCGTAGAGGAAGCACAAAAAAAATTGAGCGCCATGATTACAAAAATGCCGAAAGGTTATTATCTCAACTGGAGTGGTAATTATGAAAATCTGATACGTGGTGAAAAAACATTAAAAATGATATTACCCATTGTATTGGTAATCATTTTTATGTGCATGTATTTTGCCTTTCATTCTGCAAGGGAGGCCTTCTTTAGCCTTATCTCTATTCCTTTTGCCCTGATTGGCGGAGCCTATTTTGTCTATTTCTGGGGAGTGAATCTTTCGGTAGCTGTATCGGTTGGTTTTATTGCATTATTTGGTTTAGCGGTAGAAACAGGGATTGTAATGGTAATTTACCTCAACGATGCGATGCAGCAATTAGTTGCTAAAAAAGGGAATTCCCGGGAAACAATTACCAAAGCTGATTTAAAAGAATACGTAATAGCAGGTGCTGCAAAAAGGCTAAGGCCAAAACTGATGACGGTTAGTGTCTCCTTATTTGGCTTGGTTCCCATTCTTTGGAGTACCGGTGTGGGAAGTGATGTAATGATACCTATAGTACTACCGATGATTGGTGGAGTATTGACTTCATCAACGCATATTCTTTTGGTAACACCATTGATATTTTTAATGCAAAAGGAATATGAATTGAGAAAGCACGGGAAAATCGAAGTAATGGAAACGCATCATTAAAAAAAAGAGGCATGAGAATAAGCACGACATATTTTATAAAAAACCGCATCATAATTGGTATTGCATTAATGGTACTGGCGGGATGCAGTCAAAAAATGTACAAAGATATACAAAGCAACTACGACCGGTCTACAGATTTTAAGCAGTACAAAACTTTTGCCTGGCTGCCGGATAAAGATTCCGGTGATGCAAAAACCGTTTTTGCAAGGGTGCGGAATAATACCATGAACTATTTTACACATTGTATGGGAGAAAGAGGTTACAAAGTAAATACTGACAACCCGGATGTATTGTTGGAGCTAATTGTAAAAAGCAAAACACTCGAAAAGGCTAATCCTTCTGTTACAACGTCACTCAGCACAACAACAATAACAGAATATGGTAATCCATTTTTACATCCCCTAAATAATCCGCTTAAATACAATAAACCGTTTACCTATAAATATTTTAACTATCCAAAACAAAATACTGCCCCCAGGGAAACCTATATTAAAAATTCAATTACGCTAAATGTTATTGACAGGGTGCAGGAAAAAATAGTATGGTCTGGAACGGCCAATGCAGATTTATATGATACAGCTTACCTGCAAATGAACCTTCACCCGGTAGTGTATGATATGCTGGAACAATATCCTGTAAAACCATTTCGCAAGCATCGAAGTGAAACAAAAAATTAAAAGCTGAAATAATGGCTAAGAGTAGACAAATATTAATAAAAAAACACAGTGGCGAACAGGAACCCTTTAATGCAGAGCAATTACTGCATGCCTTGGGCAAGGCAGGTGCAAATGAAAGGTTAGCCACCGATATTCTCATAGATGTTGAAAGCAGGCTGTATGATGGAATCCCGACTAAAAAAATTTATAAAATGGCCATGAGTAAATTAAAAAGTCGTTCGAAGCCTATGGCCGCCAGATTTCATTTGAAACAGGCAATTATGGAATTAGGACCATCCGGTTTCCCTTTTGAGAATTTTATTGCCGCTTTATTGAAAGAACAAGGTTATGCCGTACAGGTAGGCATTACAGTGCAGGGCAAATGTGTAAAGCATGAAGTGGATGTAATAGCAGAAAAAGATAACCAGCATTTTATGATAGAATGTAAATATCATAATCAGCCGGGTACGGTATCAGACGTAAAAATTCCACTTTATATACATTCCCGTTTCCGGGATGTAGAAGAGCAATGGAAGCAAATACCTGGGCATGGTATGAAATTCCATCAGGGCTGGGTAGTTACCAATACAAGATTAACAACAGATGCAGTTCAATATGGTTCTTGTGCTGGCCTGCATTTATGGTCGTGGGATTACCCCTATGGTAAAGGATTAAAAGATATTATTGATGAAACAGGTTTGTATCCCCTAACCTGTCTTACCACATTGAGTGTACATGAAAAAAACGAATTATTAAATAAGCAGATCGTGATGTGTAAAGAACTCTGTCACAATCCGCAATTGTTATCACAAATCGGTATTAAAGAAGATAGAGCTGATAAGATTATCAGGGAAGGCCATGAATTATGCCATTCACTCATCCAAAAAAAACTTCACTAATGTTTCAGTCAGACAATATATCCTTACAATTTTGCGGCGCAGCCGGTACAGTAACAGGATCCAGGCACCTGCTGCGGTTAGGCAATCATACTATACTAATTGATTGCGGTTTATTCCAGGGTGAAAATGAAAAGCAATTAAATGCGTTGCCATTACCGGTTGCAGCAAAAGATATTGATTGCATCTTACTCACTCATGCTCACCTTGACCATACAGGTAATTTACCCCTTTTGGTTAAACAGGGATTTAAAGGGAAGATCTATGGAACTTCTCCAACATTACAGATAACTGAAATTATATTATCCGACAGTGCTAAAATCCAGGAAGAGGAATATCGACAGGCGGAAGAGCGTAGCCATAATCGCAAACATAACCACAAAAAGCATGTTCATTCTCAGGAAGAACCCATTTCTTTACCCGATTATTTAATGGATGATGTTCTTGATACAGTCAAACAATTTGTACCTGTTACTTCTGAAGAATGGTTTCCATTGTTTGATGATGTAGCAATCAGGTTTCGGTATAACGGGCATATTATAGGCGCTTCTTTTATCGAGATAAAATACGACAGCAAACAAATAGTTTTTTCCGGCGATATCGGGAGAGAGAATGATATTCTTCTTTTTCATCCTAATAAACCAGAGCATGCAGATATACTGGTAATTGAATCCACATACGGCAACCGTCTTCATCCCGATAATGCACAGCAGCAATTGGCTGATTGCATTAATGAAAGTGCAGCCAATCATGGTACAATTATCATTCCCAGCTTTGCAGTGGAACGTACCCAAATGTTGATGTACATGCTTTGGAAAATGAAGCAACAGGCGCTGATCCCTGATTTACCGGTTTATATGGATAGCCCCATGGGCAAAGATGTACTGGAAATATTTCATCATAATAAAGGCTGGCATAAGCTTCCACCAGATGAATGTACCCTTATGTGCAAATCAATACGCCGTGTTCAAAGTATCAAAGAAACATTTGAGGTTATTGATGATAAGCAACCTAAAATAGTAATCGCAGGCAGCGGAATGGTAACCGGTGGCCGGGTATTAACATATTTGCAATACTATATTGAAAACGCTTCAACAACCATTTTGCTTGCAGGGTTCCAGGCAAAAGGAACAAATGGAAGGTTATTACAGGAAGGTGTCAAAGAAATACTGATACATGGAAAAATGTATAAAGTTAAAGCCGCAATTAAAATGTTAGAAGGTTTATCGGGCCATGCAGACCAGGAAGAGTTGTTGAATTGGATGAGTGCCCTTCAAAATAAACCAGAAAAAATATTTATTGTACATGGGGAGCCTGAAGCTGCTGAATGTTTAAAAAATAAAATTAAAGAAGTGTATGATATGAAAGCAGAAGTAGCTGTGATGCATAAGCCAGGTTCCGCAACTAAAATAATTTCCAAATAGCATATTTAAAAATGAAAAATCAATTTAACATGAAAACGAAATATTATTCCCCGATTGTTTTTGTCCTTTTTCTGCTGTCTCTAATCTCTTGCAATTCTGGCAGAGATAATGCAGCAAATAATAAAAATAATGTGGCTACTTCTGCAATTATTTTTTCAGATACTGCCATCACTAAACTTCCAAATAAGCAGGTTTGTATGATCAATAACAGGTTTATGAACTCTGATCAAATTGCAGTCCCCATAGATAATAAAACGTATTACGGTTGCTGTGAAGGATGTGTAAAAGCTCTTAATGAAGACTCAACTACACACTATACCGCCGATCTGCTATCGGGCGAACAGGTAGATAAAGCCAGTGCTTATATTATTGGCAAGCCCGGTTCAAAGGAAGACGTTTTATATTTTAAAACAGAGATAAATGCAAAGGAGTATTTCACTAAAACATTTCATCCAGGGAAAGGCTCAAAATCAATTCAATAACGGTTTAAAACATTAGTAAACAATATGAATTACAGAATTAGAATGCAAAATAATAACACAATTGATTTAATGAGAAAAATGCTGTTCACATTTTTTAGCCTCACAGTTTTGGCTGTTTGTACTGGTAATGCTCAACAAATAAGCATCAATACAATTCTGGATTCTATTCAGTTAAATAATCCATCATTGAAAATGTATGATGCAGAAGTACGTTCATTAGATGAAGCGGCCAAAGGAGCTAAAAGCTGGATGGCCCCTGAATTGTCATCAGGCTTTTTTATGGTGCCATACGCTCCCCGTTACTGGAAATCAATGAATGGACAGCCTGGTATGGGGCAATATACTATAGCAGCACAGCAAATCATACCTAATCCCAAGCGGTTAAATGCAGATTATAAATACATGTCATCCATGTCATCTGTAGAAACAGAAAAAAAAGGTTATACATTAAATCAATTATATGCTGATGCAAAGAAGAATTATTATGAATGGATAATAATCAAAAAGCAGTTGTTGATTTTAGATGACAATGAAAAGCTTTTAAATTATATGATTCAAAGTGCTGAGATACGCTATAAAAACGGGCTTGAAAAGATTAACGCTTATTATAAAGCAAAGGCGGCTCTTGCTAATGTACAAAGTATGAGGGTTATGCTGGAGAATGAAATAAAGCAAAGGAAATATAACATCAATACATTAATGTACAGGGATAAAACAATTGAATTTGATATTGATACTTCATACACATTCAATAGCTATCAAAATCTGGCATTTGATACTACATTATTTGTAACTAACCGAAGCGATATAAAAGCTATTGAAAAAGAAATGTATGTTAATATACTAAAGCAGGAAACCGAAAGAACGAGGCTGCTGCCGGAGTTTGGTTTCCGGTTCGAAAATGCCTACGGCTGGGCACGGCAGCCCATGCAGTTTACTGCAATGGCAATGGTTCGTTTGCCTATGGCAAGATGGTCGGCAAAAATGAATAAAGCAAATATTGAAAGCCTGAAGTGGAAAAATGAATCTTTAAAACAGCAAAAGCAGATGATTTTAAATGAATCAACAGGCATGGCCTACGGTATGCGAACTGACATTCTCAATAAAAACAAACAACTTAAATTATATGAAGAAAAAATCCTGCCAGCCCTTCGCAGAAACTATCAGACTTATCAATTGTCTTATGAACAGAATACCGAAGAGTTATTTGAGTTATTCGATGCATGGGAAACATTAAATATGACCCAGCTTGAATATTTAAAGCAATTGCAGGAATTGCTAACGATGCAGGTTGAGTTGGAGAGAATCTTACAGATAAAATAATTATTTACATAAAATCTTTCAACTATGAAACGCAGAGAGTTTATAAAAAACACAGGGTTGGGAACAGGGACCATATTAACAGGCAGCTCTATACTCACCTTTTTAGCAGCATGCAACAAAAACAACATGATGAATGGCAGCGGCATGAATATGGGAAGCCAACCTGTTCCTGTAACCGAAGGAAATTTCAGCCGGTTACTACCCATTCCAAATACAGTAACGGGTAATGCAACATTAACTGCACAGGCAACAAATGCAAATATTAATGGCAGCAATATTTCTGTATTGGGCTACCAGGCTAATGGTGTATTGGGTCCTACCGTCCGTGTTAACAGTGGTGTAAATGCCAATATAAATTTTCAGAATAATCTTTCTGAAAAAACTAATATTCACTGGCATGGTTTAAAAATTCCAGCCAACATGGATGGCCATCCGGAAGCGGTTATAAACCCCGGCAGTGGGTTTAATTATCAGTTCGCAATTAATCAACGTGGTGGGTTATGTTGGTATCATCCACATCCGGATGGAGCAACCGCCAGGCAGGCATTCCAGGGTTTAGCTGGTTTATTTATTATCAATGATGCAGAAGAAGCAGCTTTAAATCTTCCTTCCGGCATTTATGAAATTCCTCTGGTAATACAGGACAAAAGAATTACATCATCCGGTATTACGTATAACCCTTCTATGGGAGAAGTAATGTCAGGCTATATGGGCGAAACAGTTATTGTAAATGGAGAAGCGTCTCCTTACATTGAAGTAGCAACACGTTACTATCGTTTGAGAATACTAAACGGTTCCAATGCCCGTATTTATAATCTTGCTTTGAGTAATAATGCCGATTTAATAATAATTGGTAACGATGGTGGTTTATTAAGAAATCCGGCAACAGTCAAAAGTGTTTTAGTGGCACCAGGAGAAAGATTAGATGTACTGGTAAACTTTGCCGGGTTACCCATCGGCACGGGAATATATTTAGAAAGTAGAATGTTTGATAATGGCGGCAGTGCTCAAGGCAAACAAGGTTTTAAGATCATTAAGTTTAGAGTAATTCAAACCATAAGTGATAGTTTCACGTTACCCGTTTCACTTTCTGCTGTTAATTCTATTCCTGCTTCCTCATCTTCAAAGACAAGAAATTTCATTATCAACGCCATGCAAATGAACAGTGGTATGAATATGACAGGTATTCATAGAATTAATGATAAGACCTATGACGAAAACCGGATTGATGAAAATGTATCAGCCAATGCAACAGAGATATGGGTATTTGATAATTCACAGGGTGATGAACCGCATCCCATGCACCTGCACGGCGTACATTTCCAGGTACTGGAAAGAAGCGGTGGCCGGGGACAATTAACAGTTTCTGAAAGTGGCTGGAAGGATACTGTTTTAGTAATGCCCCGGGAAACAGTAAAAATCATCATTCCATTTTCAACATTGACAGGTGTATTTGTTTTCCACTGCCACAATCTTGAACATGAAGATGACGGCATGATGTTACAATATCAATTGACTTAAAAGAATTTATTATTCAGTTATGAAAAAAAAGAAAATAGCAATTATTATATCATCGGTGCTGGTTTTACTGGCCGTGTCCGTTTGGATATATTTTAAAGTACTGATTCCAAAAAATGCTACATATACTCAACACAAAGGAAAGGCAGGAATGGAAAACATGAACATGGATACTAAGGATGGAAATATGAGTACCACTTCCGCACAAGAGAAGGTATTCTACACCTGCTCTATGCACCCCCAAATTGTCCGCGATAAACCCGGCGATTGCCCTATTTGTGGAATGCATTTGGTAAAAAAGGAAATTGCAAGTAAAGAAATACACGATGTTTCTTTGCATACCTTACTGCAACCTACCAACGGCTATGCAATTTCTACTATACCTTCCACAACGCTATCAAGCAGTGAAGAACCTGTAGAAATTAATGCGCTTGGTTATACAGCCTACAACACTACTGAAGTTGGAGCAATATCCGCACGGATAAGCGGAAGAATTGAAAGGCTATATGTACGGTATCGATACCAGCTAATAAGAAAGGGGCAAAGAATTATGGATATCTACAGCCCTGAACTGCTCACTGCACAGCAAAATCTTTTATTTCTGCTTAAGAATGATCCTTCTAATAATTCTTTGATAAATGCAGCTAAAGAAAAATTATTACTCCTGGGTTTTCCGAACGAACAATTGATGCAGGTAGTAAACACAAAAAAAACATTGTTTACCGTACCTGTATATAGCAGTTACAGCGGTCATGTTCATGAGGCATTGAATACAGGAATGAACAACGCTGTACCAGAAGCTCCGGCAATGAGTGAAGCTACATCATTAACCACACAGGAACTTAGCCTTAAAGAAGGAATGTATTTACAAAAGGGGCAGACTGTTTTTAAAGTTTATAACCCCAATAAAGTATGGGCTTTATTGAATATCTATCCATCAGACCAGGTGTTTATTAAAGTGGGCAATAAAGTAAAAATTGTACCGGAAGCTAAACCTGATAAAGATTTTAGTAGCTCTATTTATTTTATTGAACCTTTTTTCAGGCCTGGCAGTAAAACATTAACAGCAAGGGTAAATATCGATAACAGTGCTTTGCAATTACCCATCGGCAGCCAGGTAAGGGCTACTATTTTCAGCAACGCAATAAATGCAAAATGGTTACCAAAGGAAGCCATACTATCATTGGGTCTTGCGAAAGTTGTATTTGTAAGAAGTGGTAATGGGTACAAAACACGAAAGGTTGAAACAGGAGTAGTCTATAAAAATTTAATTCAAATAACAGGGGGTATTACTGAAGCAGACTCTGTGGCAACAAATGCACAGTTTTTAATGGATAGCGAAAGTTTCATAAAAATCAGGGACAAGGACTGATAGAATTAGAATTAAAAACTAAAGGCAAGTGAATTAAGCTTGAGAAAAAAAAGTAATAGTGACATTGGTGGACGGTAACAATAAAATATATAAAAGATGAAACAAATATTTCTCGTAGTACTTGTTTTTTTATTTGCTGCCTGCAAAAATAAGAATGAGAAAGTCGCAGCCCATGCAGAACATAATATGGAAATGAACGACATATATTATACCTGTTCAATGCACCCGAAGGTGATGCAGGATAAGCCAGGTAACTGTCCGATATGTGGTATGAAATTGATAGAAGCTAAAAAAGGCGGATCAATCGATCCGAATGAAGTAAGGCTTAGTGACCAACAAATTCAATTGGGCAATATCTCAACAGACACGATCCGCAGCGGAATGATTGGCGACCAGATGGTACTTACTGCAACACTGAATGCCGACCAGCAAAAAATCAATGCGGTAAGTGCAAGGGTGATGGGAAGAATTGAACGGCTTTACTTCAAAAATTTGGGCGACTATGTTAATAAAGGAGACAAATTATTTGATATATACAGTGAAGAACTGAATAATGCCAAGCAGGAATATATATTGGCACTTGAAAAGCAAAAGACTCTTGATAACACAATTGTTGATTTTACAGCGTTGTTACAAAGTGCAAAAAATAAATTGCTGCTGTGGGGTTTATCCGAAACACAAATACAAGAAATAGCTTTTAAAAAAACTACAACACCAGTTACCACTTTTTATAGCCCTGTTGCAGGTTATATTACAACATTAGATATAAGGGAAGGAGAATACACAATGGAAGGTGGTACTATTGTGCGGATAGCAGACCTATCAACGCTTTGGGCAGAAGCACAGGTTTATTCGTCTCAGTTATCACAGATAGATTATAATGCTATTGCTTACATTCAATTCCCCGATTTACCTGGCAAACAAGCAAGTGGAAAAATTGAATTTATGAACCCGGAAATTAATCCGCAAACACGTATTAATCTTTTACGTGTTAGTATATCTAATTCTGCAAACCTGTTAAAACCGGGCATGCCGGCCTATGTTACCATAAAAGGCAAACAGGTAAGTACATTAACCTTACCTTCTGATGCAGTACTTCGTACAGGAACGGGGACGTCAGTTTGGGTGCAAACCGGTGACCATAGTTATAAAAGCAGGATGGTTACAATTGGTATGCAGGATGGAGACAAGGTTGAGATAAAGTCAGGCCTTCAACCCGGAGACATTGTGGTGATCACCGGTGCGTATTTATTAAACAGTGAATTTATTTTTAAGAAGGGAGCAAATCCAATGGAGGGAATGAAAATGTAGAAATGATGGCTAAAAATATTTTAAATGATTAATGAAAAGAAATACGACAAGGGAAAAATAATACTTTTATTCGGAGTGTTTCTTGTAATGATGGGATTTGGAATGACACTTCCGGTATTGCCATTCTATATTGAAAAGATTCTTTCAGCAGACGATATTTCATCCAGCAGCGTTTCATTTCATGTTGGATTGATAACTGGTGCTTTTCCGCTAACACAATTTTTTTTCTCACCTTGCCTCGGTTCATTATCTGATAAAGTAGGAAGAAGACCGCTCATCTTAATAGGTATTGCAGGATTTTCGATTTCAACTTTTATTTTTTCATTAGATGGAAACCTCGTGCTGATTTACTTTTCCCGTTTGATTGCTGGAATTTTCACAGCCTCTTTTGTAACTGCATCGGGGGCCTACATTGCCGATAAAACTATGAAAGAAAAAAGAGGAAAGAATTTTGCAATATTGAATGGGGTTGCAGGATTAGGTGCAGTTACCGGCCATTTGCTGGGCAATCTTTTTTCAAATATCAGCGTTCAGTTTAAATTTCTATTCACACAGTTCACACTCGATAAATTTTCTTTCCCCTTTGTTTTTTCTTCTTTGCTTACAATATCAGTATTAGTCCTGTATGTAATTTTATTGCCAGAGTCACTCAACTTTCCAGATAAAACAATAGAACAAAAGGCAACAAAAATAAAACTATCTTTTATCCCAAGCTTTAAATCGCTTAAAAAAGCATTCATATTATTGCTGGTATTATCTTTCTTCAGCCAGCTTGCACACTCCATGTTTGAAGGCACATTTGCCATTCATTCACAATGATTTTTTTTATTTGGGCCAAAGCAAATGAGCCTCGTCCTGATTATTTGTGGTTCGCTTATGGGCTTACTGCAATTGGGACCTGTTGCATGGTTAATTGAAAAGAAAGGTGAAAAAGCATTGTTGCCTTTTGCGTGCATGTTTCTGAGCGTTGGCCTGTTTATGCTCACTATTTCAAAGGAAATGGGATGGATATTAATTTACGTTTCTTTCATTTCAACCGGAATAGCAATTCTTACGCCGAGCCTTACTTCACTCGTAACAAAAGATTCAGGAAAAGAATATGGAGCATCGCTGGGTATTTTTAGTTCTGTTAATAGTTTGGGTCAGGTTGTAGGTGTGGTAATGGGAGGAATAATCATGATATGGTCCGATCACCTTGCATATTGGATTGTTGCAACGATTCTGATTATATTTGCCTTTATTATTATCAAAAATATTATAACTCTTGATTCGCTTTAAGGCGATTGACAGGCATGAATTACATATTAAAGGCATTGATAAAAGGGGCGCCTGAATATTTTTATAAACAACCCATAATGACTGTAATAAAATCAATAGGACAATTTTTCTGGAAGATATTCAAAGCAATTTTTGTGAGAAAAAAAGACTGTTGTAAATAACGGTTGGTATATGTTTCAGTAAATATTATTTAGAGTCAAATTATTGACAATTGTTACTTTTACCCGGTTTTCGAAACTAATAAAGAAACTTACAAGTAGTTTTTTTATTAGTTTTGTCCTACTTTTACGTCAAATGAAATTTTTTGCCCTCATAATGAGTTTTTACCTCTTAGGGCTGTCCTGCATTCCATGCAATGACAGGCAAGAGAGCAATGTAAAGGCAGAGCAAAAAATATCAACGACTACTCCACAACAGCAACACCAGGCGGGTAATGAAACATGTACTCCTTTTTGTACCTGCTCTTGCTGCCCTGCATCAGCTTTTTATCAACCTTTTCCTTATTCCAGTGTATATAAAGCGGTATTTCAATCTGTGAAATACCCTATTTATACTTCTTCTTTTTGTTCAGAGGTTTCCTTGTCTATCTGGCAACCGCCAAAGATCGGTTAATAACATTCCTTTTTTTCAGTAAAAGCTTTAAAGTATTGTGCTATACTTCCAGTATGCGCAATGCACTTTTGTTTTCATTTGTTATTAATCAATCATAAAAATCAATGTTTCAAAAAATAATTCAGTTCTCCATACAGAACAAAATCGTAGTGGGTGCTTTTACATTGGCACTCATTATTTGGGGTGTTATATCCGCTATGCGGTTGCCCATTGATGCCGTACCCGACATCACCAACAACCAGGTACAGATAATTACACAAGCACCTACATTGGGCGCCCAGGAGGTAGAGCAGTTTATTACCACACCTGTTGAGTTGGCAATGGCTAATATTCCCAATGTAATTGAAAAGCGGAGTATCAGCCGTAGTGGCATTTCTGTAATTACTATTGTATTTAAAGACAATGCTGACATCTATTGGGCAAGGCAGCAAATCAGTGAACGCCTCAAAGAAGCAGAAGCGCAAATTCCGCAGGGATTGGGTGAACCCACTTTAGCACCCATCACAACAGGCTTAGGTGAGATATACCATTATATAATTCATCCAAAAAAGGGGTATGAAAACAAATATACTGCTACTGATTTGCGTACCATGCAGGATTGGATTGTGCGGAGGCAATTGGCAGGTACAGAAGGTCTGGCAGAAGTAAGCGGTTGGGGAGGTTATGTAAAGCAATATGAAATTGCTTTGGATAACGACAAGCTCAATGCAATGAATATTACTATCCCTGAAATTTATAAAGCATTAGAGAGCAACAACGAAAACACCGGAGGCAGCTATATCGAGCAACGCAGCAATGCTTATTTCATTCGTGGTTTGGGATTGGTAAAGTCATTGAGTGATATTGAAAAAATTGTAGTTAAGAATGTAAAAGGTATTCCCGTATTAGTCCGGGATGTGGCAACGGTGCAGTTTGGAAGTGCTACCCGGTATGGTGCAGTTACAAGAAACGGTGAAGGCGAAGTAGTGGCGGGTATTACACTGATGCTGAAAGGTGAAAACTTTGCACAGGTAATTGCCAATGTAAAACAACGCATGGCACAAGTACAAAAATCATTACCCGAAGGTGTAGTAATTGAACCGTTTATTGACCGAACGGAATTAGTAAACAGGGCAATGGGTACGGTAGAAAAGAATTTGATTGAAGGAGGACTGATTGTAGTGTTTGTATTGGTGTTGCTGTTAGGAAATTTAAGGGCAGGGCTGATAGTAGCTTCTGTTATTCCCTTAGCCATGCTCTTTGCCATCATTTTAATGAATTTGTTTGGGGTAAGCGGCAACCTCATGAGTTTGGGGGCTATTGATTTTGGGTTGATTATAGATGGTGCAGTAATCATAGTAGAAAGTGTAGTGCATCGTTTGTTTATGAGCAAGCACCATCACCAGGGCATACAAAAACTTTCACAGCAGCAAATGGATAGTGAAGTGTACGAAAGTGCAAGCAGGATGATGAGTTCCGCTTCATTCGGGCAAATCATTATTCTTATTGTCTACCTGCCTTTATTATCGTTGGTAGGTATTGAAGGCAAAATGTTTAAGCCAATGGCCCAAACCGTTGCCTTTGCCATCTTTGGAGCTTTCATTCTTTCATTGACTTATGTGCCTGTAGTAAGCAGTTTATTTTTAAGTAAAAAAACGGCTCACAAGCAAAACATTTCAGACCGCATCATCAATTTTCTAAAACGAATTTATGCCCCTGTTTTGAACTTCACATTGCGTTGGAAAAGAACAATAGTGGCTGCTATGGTAGTATTATTTACTGGCAGCTTAATCCTCTTTAATAGCTTAGGCGGTGAGTTCATTCCTACTTTGGAAGAAGGCGACCTTACCGTTGAAATAAGCATGGCACAAGGCACATCATTAACACAGGTGGTAGAAACATTCAGCAATGCAGAAAAAATTTTAAAAGATAAATTCCCCGAAATAAAACAGGCAGTAACAAGAATAGGCAGTGCTGAAATCCCAACAGACCCAATGCCCATAGAAAGAGCAGACATGATGCTTTCCATGAAACCTAAAGAAGAATGGACATCAGCACATACCCGTGAAGATATGATGCAGCAAATGGAGGAAGCATTAAGTATTTTACCCGGGGTGAATGTAGAATTAACACAGCCTATGCAGATGCGGTTTAATGAATTGATTACAGGCATTAAGCAGGATGTAGCAATAAAGATTTATGGTGGTGATTTGGAAATACTAAATGCTCAGGCAAATAAAATAGCAGGGCTTATTAAAAATGTAAAAGGTGTAAGTGAACCCATTGTAGAAAAAGTAAGTGGCTTACCACAAATACAGGTGGAATATAACCGTGATAAAATTGCCCAATACGGTTTAACCATCGGTGATGTAAACATGGTACTGAAAACTGCCTATGCCGGCAGTGTGGCAGGGGTGGTATTTGAAGGCGATAAACGGTTTGATATGGTGGTACGATTGCAAAAAGATTTGCGGCAGGATTTCAGCAATATTGAAAACCTCTATGTGCCTTTGCCTTCCGGTAATAAAGTACCAATTAACCAGGTTGCTGATATTTCTTTTAAAACAGCCCCGGCACAAATCAGTCATGAAGACGGGCAGCGAAGAATTTCTGTAGGCTTCAATGTTCATGGCAGAGATGTGGAAAGTACAGTTAAAGAAATACAACCCATTTTAAATGCTAACTTAAAACTACCGACGGGTTACTATTATATTTATGGCGGTCAGTTTCAAAACCTGAAAGAAGCAAAAGCAAGATTGGGTATTGCCGTACCCATAGCCTTATTACTCATTTTAGTATTACTTTATTTCACGTTCAACAGTATAAAACAATCACTGCTCATTTTTAGTGCAGTGCCTTTATCTGCCATTGGAGGCATCATTGCCTTGTGGCTAAGAGGTATGCCATTCAGCATTTCGGCAGGTGTTGGTTTCATTGCCTTGTTTGGTGTAGCAGTGTTAAATGGTATTGTGCTGATTGGTTACTTCAACCAGTTAAAAGACGAAGGCATTACTGACATATACGAAAGAGTAAGAAAAGGCACAGCCATAAGATTGCGTCCGGTAATTATGACAGCAGCAGTTGCATCGTTGGGCTTTTTACCAATGGCGCTTTCTACAGGTGCAGGTGGCGAAGTGCAAAAACCATTAGCAACCGTGGTAATTGGCGGTTTAATTACAGCCACATTTTTAACCTTATTGGTACTGCCTGCACTCTACATCTTATTCAACACTAAAATCAATTTCAAACTTAATAAAATGAAGAAAGTAAAACTACCCGGCAATACAACCGCTGTGTTGTTACTGTTTACATTCATCTGTTTGTTTGCGGGGAAATCTTACGCACAAGGCAATCAAAAAACATTGCAGGAGTGTATTAACACAGCATTAAAGAACAACCTGCAAATGAAAGTAGCTGACTTGAACATTCAGCAATCGCAGGCTTTGCAGAAAACAGGTTTTAATCCTGATAAAACAAATATACAGTTGGTACAGGATCCTACCAGTGGCGGAAATATTGACAACAGCATTGGCATTACTCAAACTATTGCATTCCCAACGGTATATGCCAATCAGAATAAGCTACTGAAACAGGAAACATTATTGGCTCAAAAATCAAAGCAGTTAAATCAAAATGAAATTATTAAAGAAGTAACAGAAGCTTATTACAATTTGGTTTATAGTTTACAAAAAATAAAACTGTTGCAACAGCAAGATAGTATTTACAGCAACTTTCTCAAACGGGCTACACTTCGTTACAATACAGGTGAAACAAACCAATTGGAAAAAATACAAGCCGAAAGTAGATACAAAGAAAACCAGTTGCAGTTAAAGCAAGCCAATACAACATTAGGCAGTTATCAATTGATTTTGCAAAAATGGTTGAATACATCCGAACCAGTAATGCCTAAAGAAAATGAGTTTCCCAAATTGCCGGATGATTACAGGTTTGATACTACTGCAATAAAATCAAGTCCGCTAATTGAGTATTATAATCAACGGCTGAATGTAAGTACAGCACAAATCAAATTAGAGAAAAGCAAAATGCTTCCTGATTTGAATGTGGGCTATTACCATCAGGCACTTATCAAAGGATTTGACCCTGCAAAGATTGACCGTAATTATTTCTCTGGTACAAGGATAGCAGGTTTTCAGGTAGGTATTGGAGTGCCGTTATTCTTCGGTTCACAAAAAGCAAAAATAAAAGCTGCAAAAATCAACAGCACTGTGTTTGAAACAGAACGGCAGCAAACCTTGCTAAACCTGCAAAGCAACTATGCTGTGCAATACAACGAATACCTGAAAGCAAAAGAAGGCTTGCTGTATTACGAAACAACAGGTTTAAAACAGGCAGACGACATTATCAGAATTTCAAACACTGCTTACACCAAAGGTGAAATCGGATACATGGAATATATCCAAAACCTGCAAACCGCCATCAATACCAGGCTGCAATATACAGATGCAGTAAACCAGTTCAATCAGTCCATCATATTGTTAAACTATTTAAAAGGGAATAAATAAAATGAAATCAATAAATATAAAATCAATGATAGTATTTGCAGTAGTTGCAATTACAATCAGTTTTACATCCTGCAAATCGGGCAATAAAACGGAAACAAAAGAAGCAACTAAAATAGAAGAAACCCATGCAAAAACTATAGAAGTTTCGGAGGCGCAAATGCAAGCCGTAGGTATTGAGTTGGGTACGGTGGAGATGAAAAACTTAAACAGTGTGGTAAAGTCAAGCGGACAATTGGAAGTCCCCCCACAAAATAAAGCTGATGTAAACTCATTGGTATCGGGGATCATCAAAAAAATAATGGTGCTGGAAGGCAACTTTGTTCGTCAGGGGCAAACATTGGCTGTATTGGAAAACACAGATATAGTAAGGTTACAACAAGATTACCTTATGCTTAAAAAAGAATTTGTCTACACACAGCAGGAGTATCAACGCCAAAAAGAACTCAATACCGAAAGTGCAGGTACAGGCAAAGTGTTTCAACAGGCGGCATCAAAATACGAAACAGATAAAGCAAGGCTTGCAGGTATGGAAACACAATTGCAGCAGTTGGGCATTAATGCCAATGCCATTGCTAATGGAAATTTTGTAAAACAAATTCCCATTAATTCACTTATTAGTGGAGTAATAGGGCATATTGCCATTAAAACAGGCAGTTATGTAGATATGCAAACTTCTTTAATGGAGATTGTAGATAACTCACAAATTCATTGCGATTTGCAGGTGTATGAAAAAGATTTGTTCAAAGTGAAAAATGGACAGAAAGTTGAGTTCATTCTCACCAATCAAAACAACAAACAAATCACAGGCTCTATTTATGGCATCAATCAGTCTTTTGAAAATGAAAACAAATCCGTAATTGTTCATGCCAAAATAAACAATACAGGCAGCATTAAATTATTGCCCGGTATGTATGTATCAGCATTAATAAATGTAGGCAACCAGACCGTACAAGCTGTACCGGTTGATGCGGTAGTAAGTGCCGAAGGCAAACAATATATTTTTATGGTAATGGGTGAAGAAGAAAAAAAGGAAGCAGTTGGAAAAACTGAAAAGCGTATTCAATTTAAAAAAGTAGAAATAACCACTGGTGTAACAGAATTGGGCTACATAGAAATTACACCATTGGAAGAAATACCCAAAGATGCAAAGATTGTAACCAAAGGTTCTTTTTATATATTGTCAAAAGCCAGTGGCGGTGAAAAAGAAGAATAAATAAAGAAAGTATGTACAGTATCATTATAGGAAGTCTTTTATTAAGCCTGTTACATGCAGTGATACCTAATCATTGGCTGCCTGTATTGGCTATTGGAAGAAAAGATAATTGGAGTTTACAAGAGGTAACCAAAGTAACATTCCTTTCCGGATTGGCTCATGCTTTCAGCACCATAGTGATAGGTGTAATCTTAGGTTTTTTGGGCTTACAGCTTGCAAATAAAATTCAATATTTCACCCATTTTATTTCACCGGCAATCTTAATACTATTAGGAGCTTTTTTCATTTATCAGCATCACAGGCATAAGCACTTTCATTTGCACCATACACCAGAACCATCACTGTCAAAAAATAAAATCATAATAGCATTAGTAGTGGCCATGTTTTTATCGCCATGTATGGAAATAGAAGCTTATTTCCTGTTGGCAGGTGCATACGGATTATGGGCAGTCATAAGCATAGCTGGCCTATATCTCACTATATCAGTATCTGGAATGGTATTATGGGTGAGGCTTGCTTATAAAGGGATTCTAAAATTAAATTGGCACACGCTCGAACATAAGTCAGGAATAATTACCGGATTGACTTTAGTAATAACAGGTATAATATCATTTTTTATTTCATAATAATAATTTATATGGCACAGGAATGTTGCAACACAAACGAAAAAGATTTACAAGAGCAATCGTTGGTTAATCAACTTAAAAATAAGGAGAAACATAACCATGTAGAGGGAAAAGAAGGCGACCATGAGGAGAAGGAGGAACACAATCATGGCGAAGAAGATACAGTAGGTTGGAAAACTCATTTGCCATTACTCTCATCTCTTGCAATATTATTGGTGATGCTGATATTAGAATTTGGCTTTAAGTTTAAGCCAGTATTTCCTGTTGATTTAATCATTTATGTACTTGCCTATTTACTGGCAGGCTACAATGTTTTGAACCTTGCTTTTAGAAAAGCTAAACGTTTTGATTTTTTTAATGAGTTCTTTTTAATGAGCGTAGCAACCATTGGTGCATTTAGTATTGGTTCATACAGTGAAGGCGTGGCGGTAATGGTTTTCTATTCTATTGGCGAGTGGTTTCAGGATTCAGCGGTTAGTAAAGCAAAGAGGAGTATTAAAGCTTTGTTGGATATACGACCAGATGAAGTCACCGTTTTGAGAAATGGAATAACGCAGGTTATTCATCCCAATGAAATTCAGGTAGATGAAATTATCCAGGTAAAAGCGGGTGAAAAGGTGGCCTTGGACGGCGAGTTAAATTCGGATGCCGGTACATTTAATACAGCAGCACTTACTGGAGAAAGCAAGCCTGATACAAAGCGAAAAGGTGAACAGGTGCTTGCAGGTATGATTAACCTTGACAAAGTTTCTGAGATAAAAGTCAAATCGCTTTTTAAAGACAGCAAGCTGAGTAAGATTTTAGAAATGGTGCAGGATGCTACGGCAAGAAAATCACAGACTCAATTATTCATTAGTCGCTTTGCAAAAATTTATACACCGATTGTTTTTGGATTGGCTGTAGCAGTATGCCTTGTTCCATACTTTTTTGCTGACCCTTATATTTTTAATGTTTGGTTTTACAGGGCATTGGTATTTTTAGTAATAAGTTGTCCATGTGCTTTGGTGGTATCAATACCATTAGGATATTTTGGGGGTATAGGACTAGCATCTAAAAATGGGATACTATTTAAAGGCTCTAATTTTTTAGACGTGATTACAAAAGTGAATGTAGTGGTGATGGATAAAACAGGTACGCTTACTAAAGGAGTTTTTAAAGTGCAAGAAGTGGTAACAAAAGAGATTGACAAAGATGAACTGGTTAAACTAACAGCAGCATTGGAAAGCAATTCAACACATCCTATCGCAAAAGCGGTGGTTGAATATGCAGGTGATAACGCTAAAAGTTCAAAGGCAGAAAATGTTGAAGAAGTATCAGGGCATGGTTTGAAAGGCGCAGTGGATGGAAAGAACGTTTTGGCAGGCAACGTAAAATTGTTGAAGAAATTTAATATTGAATACCCCGTTGAAATTGATAACCTGGTTGATACGGTTGTGGTGATTGCAGTGAACGATAAATATGTAGGCTATATAACTATTGCTGATGAAATAAAAGAAGATGCAAAACAGGCGATAGATGAAATGCACAAACTGAACATTAAAACGGTAGTGTTATCCGGGGATAAGCAGGCGGTGGTTTCAAAAGTGGCACAGGCATTAAACGTAGATAATGCTTATGGAGATTTATTACCGGAAGGAAAGGTAGAGAAAGTACAGTCATTAAAAAATGAAGGTATGCACATTGCCTTTGTAGGCGATGGTGTAAATGATGCGCCAGTGGTAGCATTGGCGGATGCAGGTATTGCAATGGGGGGATTGGGAAGTGATGCAACTATTGAAACTGCAGATATTGTTATTCAAAACGACCAGCCATCTAAAATAGGTATTGCTATTAAAATCGGAAAGATAACAAGACAAATAGTTTGGCAGAACATCACTATCGCAATGGTGATAAAAGTAATTGTATTAATTCTTGGCGCAGGTGGGATCGCTACTTTATGGGAAGCCGTTATTGCTGATGTTGGTGTAGCTTTATTGGCAATTTTGAATGCAGTGAGGATACAGCGGAAGAAGATTTAAAAAGGTAAGTAATAGTGTTATACCGCTATTAGTATTTAAGTATTTGCTTAAATAAGTAACTTTTGATTATTTTTGTTGCAACTAACAAAATTGACAATGGGTAATGACAGTTGTATAAGAATATTGGCAAACAAGGAACAAATAAAAAGTTGCCGTGAAAAATTAAAAGGGAACTCCAAATCCTTTATACATCTAAGCCAAATTCTTTCTCTCACCGGCAATGAAGTAAGACTGAAAATAATATTCCTGCTGGAGGAAGAAGGTGAACTCTGCCCTTGCGACCTAAGCGACATTTTAGGTATGAGCGTCCCTGCAGTTTCTCAACATTTGCGCAAACTAAAGGATGGCAATATCATTCAAAACCGTAAAGAAGGGCAGACGATTTTTTATTCACTCAACCCCGTGCATTTAAAAATGCTACGGCCATTCTTTAAAACCATTAATCAACACAATTTAGCATTTCAAGCAATATGACAACGACAACAAGAAACAGTAAAAGCTGGATTGCAGGAATTATTGCTGCGGTAGCGGCTTCTCTTTGCTGTATCACTCCTATTCTTGCTTTTTTAGGTGGTGCAAGCGGACTGGCTTCTTCCTTTTCATGGATTGAACCATACCGGCCCTACCTGATAGGATTGACAATTACCGTTTTTGCATTCGCCTGGTATCAAAAGCTGAAACCTCAACAAAAAGTGGACTGTGATTGTGAGGAAGATAATAAAAAATCATTCTGGCAATCAAAAGTATTTTTAGCACTTGTTACCGTAATAGCCGGATTGCTCGTTGCTTTTCCATACTATGCCAAAATATTTTATCCCAAACCGAAGGAGATAAAAGTAATTGTAGTTGACAAAAATAAAATTCAACAAGCCGTATTTAAAATAAAAGGTATGACATGCGAAAGCTGCGCTGAACATGTAAACAATGAAATATCAAAAGTAAATGGAGTAATTGAATTTCAAACTTCGTATAAGGGGGCAAGCAGTACGGTAAAGTACGACAAGAATAAAACATCAGTTGACAGTATTTCAACTGCAATAAACAGCACTGGATACAATGTAATTTCACAAATTATAACTACTAACTAATGGAAGAACCAATCATACTTCAATCTGTTATTACCTGCCCTGTTTGCGGACACAAGGAAGAGGAGACAATGCCTGTTGATGCTTGTCAATTTTTTTATGAATGTAAGAACTGTAAAACGATGCTTAAACCGAAGGAGGGTGACTGTTGTGTATTTTGCAGCTATGGAAGTGTCTCCTGTCCGCCAATTCAACAAAATAAAAATTGCTGTAAATAATGTATTTTGATGCTTTAAATTTCATCAATGAACAGCAATCTTTCCCAAATCATCCAGCAATACAAAACAGATAAGCAATCTGTTTATAACACATGGTTCATCAATAATGAAGAACGGCTAAAGGCTTTTCGTTCCATCCGCAGGGGTGTTATGCAGGTAATTGATGATATTAAGAACAAAAAGTTTCCAAATGATTTCAAGGGTTCGTCATTGGAGTTTGTACTTACCTGCATCACAGAACAAAAGCAGGTATTTGAGGGGGCTTCCCATCCTTTTTACTGGAAACCCAAACTAAGAATACCGGATATTTATGAGAACGAAAGTAACAAACAGGCTTTCGGACAATTTTTAGAAAACTGTTTGAATGCAAAGACTGAAGAACAAATCCTTAAAGAAATCATCAGGCTGGACAGTTTAAAAATAAAAGGGCTTGGCCCCGCAGTAGCAAGTATTTTGTATTTTTTGCATCCTACCATTATACCTCCATTTAATACAGCAATTATTAACGGCTTTAATTTTTTATTCAAAGACAAAAAGAAACTCGGTAGCTGGAGTGAATATTTAAAGTTAAGAGAA
>APMI01016822.1_pt1 | contig 24257 bp, 20 predicted proteins | sample 667938 | NCBI WGS metagenome assembly APMI01 (sample SAMN01084076, study PRJNA167559) | wastewater metagenome | biome: Wastewater | place: Denmark: Ejby Moelle, Odense | collected 2011-11-28
TATATGAGCCTTTTTAGTTGCTGTAGATTTATGATAGTACGATGTAATTAATGATATGGGTGCTTATAGATGTAGCAATTAAATATATACATTATATATACATTAAAGATAAGTGTTTGCATGAGACTGCAGACCCTTTCTATCTTCAGTGTGCTATTTATCTGTGTTATATGTCTCAAAAACATGCCACTGACTGACAATCAAGTAGAAAATGCGAAAAAATATCTCACATCGCCAGTGGAGACATTCAGGTTCTTAGACAGTGACATAATGTTTGTACTTGCTGATCACAGTAGCTTCGGTTTTATTGCCAAGAGTCACAGTCAATCAAATGTAGCATAAAGCAACAAATAAGAATAAATTAAAGCTAAACAAACTAATGATAAGTCATAATCACCTATTTTGAGTATGGTGATCAATGTACAGCCTAAATAAAAGATTAGCGAAGTCAATGACTAAGGAGTCGTGTTTTTGCAATAAGGAAAATCCAAAATATTTGTCGTCAACTCAAAATAACTATTGATACATCGGCCACTCAAATTCGTAAAGGATTAGCATTTAAGGAACAGTGAAATTGTCCACCTGATCGAATTCAAAACACATCAGGTTGTGCTCACTAAAGAGAGTTTAATTGTATCATTCAAGGGTAAAAACAACACAAATACTGAAAGTCTATCTTATATGTATAATGCTACCCAAACTGGACAGGTACAGTAGTACATGAGGTCATTAGTCAAATTCAACTATAGAAATTAGAAAAATTTAAAGAAAAGCCCATCTGGAACTTAAAATGTATAAAAAAATGAAATAATTGGTTTGGTTATTGAGAATAAGTAGCAGGATTCTCGCAAAATATGTGTGAAAGTATTTCAAATTAGCAAATAGGGAAAATAAGTCCAAGAAAAAGATATGTCATGCGTGCCAATTTCAAAGGACAGCACATTTTTAAAGAGTGTTTTTTCTACTGGTCACGTATTCATCGTCATGAGTGATTAGACTATTGTGCTCAACCTAAGTCTTAAGATAAAGAATCGATTAGCTAAAAAGCCTATAACATTCTCATAGAATGCTCTCGTCATGGAAGGGGGAGTTAGCTTCGGACAATAAAAAGCTACCTTAGTTGATGAGCTTATTTTCGAATCACAAGAAAACAAAATACTGAAGTTGTCATCAAGTGAGAAAAGTTTAATCATCAGTGATGCACAGAATGATAATAAAGTACTCTAACTAAATAAAATAGGAATTAAATCTAAGCCAGTAAACTGCTGGCTCAGTCAAAAGAGTTTAAGTAAATAAGCAAAAAGTCCAAATGACAAATAACTAAGCAAATAATCATAAAACTCTAATAAGAAGATATCGAGAGATGTTGAAATAATTGTGGAATGGGCTGATCAAGGACTTAATTACTATCGATATAACTCGTAGAGTAAACAAGTAGTTGAAGAATGGAAAGTAGAGGGTAACAAGGCGAAGTGATATCTGCCTATTATTAAATTTTACATACTGTTAAAAAATATCAATAATATTTATTGAATTTTTATTCTTAAATTATATTCTCCTAGCTGATCCTTAATTTCAAAAAAATGAAATATTTGCTAGACTTTGGTGAGAGAAAAGGCGAATATTTTGCAATGTAAATAGATTTAATAATCCAAAGATGATAATTTATACATTATATTAACCAATTATGGCGAAGTTATCTAAGCTGTTCCTGATAATCCTGGCCATACTTGCCTGCGCGCACACTCACATTTACTCCTCATAATCAAAAGTGACTTACGATTTCAGTGGCAATCCCTTGATATACCACATTTTCCTGTCATTAGAAAATGGACTGGGAGCGAATGACTACCTTATGATTAACTGGCCTCTACGTATCCACTCTGGTACCGACAAGTCAGTAGTCAAGGTCAAGTTGATTAGTTTTTCTAACAATTTATAAATCGTATCGACCACTTACCAAAATTACCCAGTCGGCAGCACAACTACACAGTATTATGTAACATTCGGAGTTGCACTTGCAGCTCAGAAGTGGTATGAAATTCAGATGTTCCCAAATGTGATACCTGGGGCACTGACTCCCGCCGTTTCCCTTCCTTTCAATGGTCTCATTCAAATATAAGCTATTTCCAGCACAGTTAGTAACTACATTACCTACGATTCCAATTATGCATTTAGATTTATTTCTATCCAAAGTAACCTGGCCACTCCTGGAACTATGACTGTTTCAACATCAACTTCGAGTGTGTCCGCGAATACAGTGGCATCCATTTACTCAATAAACATCGACATCACTCCCACGATCACAAACGCAAACGGAGGCAACTTCACACTGCAAATATACTACGACAGCACAAATGGAGTACACACAGCATCGGGCAGCGGATTATTGGATTTCACTTTTATGGGTTTGTGCCAGTCTGTTACCCCTGCAACGGGAGCAGCTGCAGTCTTAAATAATTGCTAAATATCTTCAGATCTCAGCACGATCACATTCTCAGTCAACACTGTAACAGCCGGCCAGCCCATCAGAATCCAAACTCAAGTTAACAATCCGATGTACGTGAGCACCAGAGGACTAAGAGTTTACTGTGTTGATTTTATTTCCGGCATTGTTAAGGAAAACGGATACTATGCTTCAGCATTCGTAGTGACTCCAATTACCATCAATGATCTTGGAAACCAGAGAGTCTTCCTATTCTGGGGCATCTCAAGTGAAAATACAGATCCTGAACTCGCTGCTTTGAACTTGGGACTGTATAAAGCAACAGGCAACAATGTGGGACCCTTTAACTCATTCAATGCTGGCTTTTCTTTTAGTCAAACTTCCCCCATAAGCGGCAGATATCAAGTTAGAATGTATTTAGGTGCTTCGGGATTTCTTTAAGGCTCAATAGCTCACAATCTTCCAGCATACTCTTCATTAAGCGTATACTGCCATTTTGATCCCGTATCCAAGTATGAGATATGCGACAATGTGGGTCCTTTCATCAACACAAACTACCGTTATTTTATATCAGGCAAGGCTTACTACAACTCAGGGTCAGGCACAAGTGTAACAGGATTTGGAAATGTGCAAATTATTCCCGTTGTCTATGACTCAAATGGAAACCAGCTTGCTTCAGTAACACTTTATACCCCATTAGGCTCAACTGATGTGCTGACCCTTGTGGACAGTCAATAATTCATTGACTCAGCAGGTTATCACAACCCCAGCAACTATAAGATCGGAGTGGCTAAAATTGTTTCCTATCCCGATGATGGCACTTTATCCTCAACTGCTAATGCTATGAACAACTTCCTCAGAGGTACGAATTCAACCGTCGGCATCGTACCTGATTTAGGTGTATCTCAACAACTTCTACTGCTGATGAAAGTCAACACTGTAGCCGGTGGGTCTGGTTCAGGCAATGCCTTTAAAATGAGACTACTTTACAATAATCAAGTAATTGGATTCGAAACTGGAGCAGAAACTCGAGGCCTTGATTTCGTAGGATATGATAGCACCAATTCAGTCTGGTCTATTTCATTTTCTCCATGTTACATTACTAATAATGTGGTTTGCGAGAAGTACAACAATGACACTCCAACAGCAAACACCCAGATTCGCACAACTACAACTTTGAACCCTTATGGTTTATATAAATTTAACTGCGCCCTGGCTTACTCTGCGTCTGCTTCTTGCTTCAATGGAGATTGCGCGACTGCCTGCAACTTATTTACAGGCTACGGAACTAACAACTACCAGGCAGGAGTGATGGCTATGCGAAAGGTGACTTTCCCATCCACTCAATTTCACTCAAGCATGTACGCGGACTCTAACTTGCTAGACTTCCTCGTGGTGTTCCTTCAAGGCACTGGATTTGTGTCGGCCTCTTTAATCAACGCGTACACCATGGTGGGCACGACGATGCAGAATATTAAGGCATCCTATGTTAACTACTTCGATTATAATGCTGCCAACTACAACAAGGGGTAAAGGCTTCCCACTATGATCAGAATTTCTGGAGGTGTGCTTCCCAAGTAGAGCAGAAATGCCACAGTTGTGGGAGTGTTCTTTGATGACAATGTTGATGCTCAGACATTTTACACGACCTAAAATAAGGCGTACAGTGTAGGGTGCTCAACTGGCAATTGTTTATATTACCCAAACACTGGCATTAACTTGCCTCCCAATGACATCTGGCACACAATGAGACGCGTGTAGTTCTACTCCCTTCCGCCCATCCAGAACGAGTTCAATTTGTTAGTACCGGTGACTCCATTGGCCAACCGATACACCTATGACTCGGACCCGATGCCAGACACTCTCACTATTGCTTTCTTTACCACCAATTACTCAATAGGAGATGCCAATAATCTCCTGCAGACTGTTTCTGTATACAGACTGTTCGGTACTGTTGTCACAGGTAGTGTCTCAGGAGCTCTTGCCAATATCAATGGACTCTCAGTAAGGGGCGCCAACTACTTTGGGACATACTTCTCAAATGCTTACCCTAGCAGCTACTCTGGCTACGGCTTAGGTTACTATATTAATACGACTAACATAAACTCAAACCCTCCCAATAATACTTTCGTGTATGGCTACGGAGGAACTCTAACCAACAACGGGCAATACGGCTGTGGAGTGACTCTTACTTCATTGTACTATAACATTTTCTCCTCTTCGACCCTCGCCTTTGAGAACCCTCCTGCCAACACTGCGGCTACCTGTTCCCTATTCGGCTATGTTTACAATGAGCAGACTCCTGGCAATAACCCTGATCGAGATGGGAAGTGGATCTATGTAGCTTTTTGTCCTATTGACTCTGCAATTAACTTGAATTCAGCAGACGGCAACATTCATTTTACAAATCCTCAGTACCCTACAGCTTTCACTACCAACTACTACCTGAGATCAGTGCTGACCTACGGAATATCGGACCCTTCTGGTCAACTCATCCACTACAGGCAAGAAACTGGTATCATAAGCACATTTACTCGCACATGTACAACTGCAAAACTTCAAGCTTATAACCCTTCAGTAAGTGGGTCTAGTGGTAAGCAAAGGGCCACTTTCACAGTATCTACTCCTCAGATCAGGATGGCAGTAGCTTCCGCGTACGACGGTTACTCTACATTCCAAGTGACCATAACTCTACCCACGATGTCTAATATCAACCTGCTAAGTGGGTGTCTCATCTCGGATCCCCAACTTTCCTGCACTGCTTCAGGAGGCTCATCTTCAACAACCGTCACAGTCAACTATATCGGCACAAGCGTGATGACAGTAACTTACTTTTAGTTGCAGTTATACGCAAGCACATCTGGGTCACTGGGTGCGGGTGGAGATTACACTCTAACTGTCACTCTGCCGCAATATACATCCAACTTTGTAGACTTCGGTACTTCGTTTAGTACCCCTATCACATTCTGCTCCTGTACCAGTAACTTCAAAATCGGTAATACTGCATATGGGACAGGCATGACTTTGCAGAATCCGGTTACTCTTACCAACCAGTTCTCAACTAGGAGTTACTACACTTTCAATTTTGCCAGTTACGACTACAGATAGGCCTTCTTCGATACATCGTATTATCAGTTTGGCTTTGGGTTCTTAACCGAACCATCGCAGACTGACCGCAACACTAATAACAACTTCCGATGCATGATATACGAGAACAGTGCAGGAAATCTGTCACTCTCCAACAAATTCTCATCTCTTGATTTTTCAACTTTTACTTCGGTTAAGCTGTACCCCAAGGCTACAATCGACGAGCCCAAAAACTACGTCTTCACGATGGGCTGCTATGGGTCAGGAGTGACAACTGGCGCAAACACAGGCTCGATGTCCCTAACCTGGATAGATGCCGGCACCAACATACAGACAGCCAATGCGATTGCCTATACTGCTGGCAACTATATTACGGCAGCTGCAGGTGGTCTTACTGTCGCACTCACAAATAAACGCTTTAACACTCAGGGTATGAAAGCATTCTATAGTTTCTCGCTAACCTCCACGTTGGCTCTAAGTGAATCAACTCGCATTTATTTTAACTTCCACTTTAAACTAAGCTCGCAACTGGACAACTAAGGGTACGTGGAGTGCTATCTGCGCAGTGCAGCAGCTATGGTAGATTCAACAGCCATCTTCACATATTGCACATTCAATCAAGATAGGCAGCTAGTGATCTGGAATAACTTGGCCGTAAATTCTTCCACTACAATTTACATCGATATCTACAATGTTCAAATCCCCAAGAGCACTGACACATCTCCCAATTTGATTACCGTCCTACTGGACAGCGACGGAGATTACAGCAACGGAGTGGCACAAAAAACTACAGTTACGGACACTGCTTCAGGAGGTGCGGCCGTTACTGATATCATCATTACTAGCACTTCCGTGAATACCAATTTTATTCGAACTCCGCAAACCATTACCATCAAGTTTAATACCGTGAGCAATATTCTCATGAATGCTATGAATTTGTATCTTCTGCTACCTGGACCCTATGGAGAGTGGATTAATAGAGGTCAAGTTCTTCCATTAACGCAATGTTTCATGTAGGCCGATAATGCAGTGAACACAAACAAACTAGGATCATGCTCCTTCATATCCAAGCGCATACTAAAGCTGACACTGAATGCTAATACCAATTACAATTTGCTCACTTTGATCCTTACTGGTATATATTCACCTTCGAAAGTGCCCTCAGGGAGATACAATCAGTACAGATTTAAATTATTTACAACAACAAACTCTGCCACTTAGCTCGACATAAACAGGTTCTCCTTCACAGACCTCTCTAACTACTTGAGCCTGCAGCCGGACTCCACTCTGATCGACCTGAGCTGGAAGTACTATAGCATAACGATTGTATCAGGGGACTCTCTGGTGCAGTTAACCGACATCTCCTCACAGACGTACATCATTTACATCGGGTACTTCGCCAATGTGATCGAGTTACGGGAGTCAATCTATCCTGCCAACTTCATTCTCGAGATGTCTCTCATTCTCGCAAACTACCCCGTGTCCTCATTTATCCACAAAGACGGAGCCCAAGTACATTTGGGAGCGCAGAATACATTTTTGCGAATTGCTGCCAGTACGGGTATTTCTGCTGGCCTGTACACTCTGCAGTACAACAAGACTGGTGACACCAACAACAAGTACACAGCCGCACCTCCCCTCACCATCGTGGTAAGCAATAAGCTGTGCAAACTGCAGGCTAGGGAAGTGTCTTACTCGATGCCTAAGGGTGGTATCAGTGTGCCCATCGTTATCGATGGCTCTAACTGCATCCCCATCACCAACATTACCATCACGCCTACCTTCAACAGTTCATAAATTGTCATAGACACTAGTCTGTCAGCTGTAGTCCTCAAATCTAGCGTAGTGGATGGACAGTTGTACATTGTTGCCAAACACAATTTTGTGTCTCTCCCCATTGGAGCATTGGTCACACTTAACTTCGCTATAACTGGTCCTTAAGCTATACACTTCGACATTATGCCTACTGTTTCTATTTCGATCGTGGATCCTGCTCCCTATCAAACTCTGCCTACTGCGACCAGTCTTACTAGTCCGTCTTTGTCTTACAACCAAGCCACTTTTACTCTGCAGTGCAGCATGGCAAGTAAAATATACTGGGGTCTCGGACTGTATCCATCAATTTTGAACACGCAGGCTCTTGACTTTGAAGCTAGAATTGTTTCAGGCTCAACTGGCTTACTGACAAACTTCACTTAACCCTAAGACTATTACATGCGAGTCTATGGTGTCAATTACGTAACCACAACTCAAACCCTATCAAAATCAGTCTACAATCTTAAATCGAATGCACAATATATTTTCAAGTATTTCTGCGTAAACCAAATGGGGCTCATTTCTGATGGTCAGAGCATTACTTTTAATTCACTCAACTACGGAGCCTATCTTATGAAGGTGTCCATCATATTCAATGGCTCCATCACCTATGGGCAGTATGGAGATTTGGCGTGCTCGCTTGCTCAAAACTTTGGCGTTTAGTATTCCAGGATCATGACCTAGGCGATGTCGACGTGCGGGGGAGCGATTACTCCATTCTACTCACAGACAACAGATAATATTTTAAAGCAGGCAAACTCAAATGGTGAATACGTATATAATTTCTACATTTTACCAGACTATACTATTCCGATAGATCAAACAAATGCGAATATCAGATCAGCCTTGACTCTCAGTTCGACTTCGACCACAATAATCACATCAACAAACAATGTGATTAGTCTGCCGAGTTTGGTTCAAATGCAAACTTAAGATATCCAGTTCTTCGCATCACCAGTTATCAGCACCAGCTCCCCTATTTCTGGACTGAGCTCGATTGTCGTAACTGCCAGTGTGACTAACATGAATGGCTTCATCATCATTGGCTGCATGAACGGAGTATTTGACTCCACTACTATGACTTATCCTGTTGCGGCTTCAATTAAGAAGGGACTGCTCTCTACAAATGTGCCCCTGTTGCAGGTCAAGATGATTCAGGCTATTCAGAACTACAACGTGACCTTCAGTTTTTCTGGGCTGTCTGATAATACAGAATATACGTTCTTTTACTTCGCCACCACATAGGACCCAACAATTTCAGCACAGAGCTCCACAGTAGGCACTTTCAACGCGCTAACCCTGCAGGCTCTGATAGTGGACATCAATTTCGGAGGAAAATTCGAAATTATATGGATGGCTGTTGCTGTGATCGTTTGCCTAATTCTGCAGTGAGCCCAGTCTACAGTAGTATTAAATGATTTTATTAATCACAATCACAAATTTATCAACTCTATCACATAAATAGAACTATTTTCTGTGAATATGTTAGACTTATAATTTTTATTGATGACTGAGTTCATCTTGCACGATAAGCAAGTGCCTCTCAGCTTGCTCATGTTTACCAAACGGCAACCACTTAAAGTGAATAGCATCAAGCTAGATCGCATGGTCGGTCTTCCAGTTTCACCTGATGGCAAAGGCTATAAAAACAAGACATTAAGGGTGGAGAAGTATGAAATTCGGGAACACGAGCGTCCTCGCAGTCGAAACTAGAGAATAGAGCTGATTAACAAAACTAAATAGATGATTTCTTATAGGACACACAGATTCAGCTCACATGATACGTAGCGTGATTGTTTCTCTCAACGCAGACACTCCATTAAGAGCAGGGATCAGTGCCGCAATCGTAGAAACAGTAATGGGTAACTCAGCGATCTCAGCAAGTCTGTTGCTCTGAACTAAAACAACAACAACAATATATTTAAAGACTCTTTTGCTTCAGTGAGTCTTAGGCTTGTGAGTAGAGAATTTAATGAAGGTCACTATTAGGATGCTAAAAATAATTAAGCTATCGACAATCCTGAGCTAGCTAAATAGTACTCAATAAAACCGAGGTGCATTAAAAGCAGGAGTGGGAAACAGAAGCCAAATACACAAATACTGGCACTAGATACGGGGAGGCTGCCCACGAGCTAAGATAAATACAGACGGTTTGCAGAAAGAAGCAGAAAGTTCATGGCAGAGAGACATCGCAGGCACGCATTCCAACAGAGCAGTAGCGGTAATGCGTACAACTTTAGCAGCTTGGGCAAGAGGAGCACTGAAATGCTATAACCCTGGTGAAGATGCGTACATGGGTGAGTACATCATTTTAATAATATTGTTATCTCATTACACTTTTTGAACTCATAAATAACAGTATGTATATTATAAGCATCAAACTCTGTCCTCTTTTATTTCGGGCTGTGTGTTTGTATTTGTATTTGTATTCACATTGATGTTGTTATCTGTATTGGTTGTCTTCTTGAAGGAAAAGTTGTTGATGTTCTGCTCCATCATATAGTTGTTATTGTTAATGTTATTGAAAATGTTATTATTGCTCTCATTACTGTTTATAGATTCGGCTGCAGACAGTTTTGATGACCTCAGTGATGATATTGGGGAACTAACCATGCCTATAACTACTGCATTGCCCTGGTTCATATATGCATTTGTGGGTATACTTCTATTATTATAACTAGTTGCAAGAGGGGAACTTGAAATTGGAGAATTATAATTTACATTGTTATTTTAAATTCCCGAGTGAACAGGTCTAGAATATTGTGATTGTGGCAATTCCAATGCGCTGTAGTTTATTAATGTAGGCCGATGAACCTGGTGTTGGTAAGTGCCAGTTTGAGGCACACTAGGACTCACTGACAATGATGAACCAGTTATTTGAGGTCGAATTTCAGCACCTGAATTAAATCGAACACTATTTTGAGAAGCTGTCGATGTCAATGCTGCTGTCGGGTATTGTCCTGTAACTGCTGTTCGCTGTGGCAGATGTGAAAACTGCATATTAGATCTTGTATTATTTGTAGGCTGTTGCCCCGTAATTACTTGAGTTGTTTGACCATGATAACCAATAGACAACATTGGCTGACTCGACTGCGAGCTCCCAATACCTCGAGTCGGTGGCTGTTCTGGCATCTGCAAGTACCTTTGATGATTTTCCAGGAACTTCATATTTTGGTCAGCCCTCCTCCAGTCATTGTCAAAAGTGGTGGCTTCCTCTTCATCAATATTATAGTAATGCATGGTCTCCTACACATCATTGCCTCGCTTCTATCTCACGATTTTACGCCCGCGGTCGTTGAGCATTCTTTATTCGGCGATGCGGTTGAGCCCATCAGTGTTGCGGTAGGCTTGCTGCTTCTGAGATATGGTCTGCCCACCTCGATGCTCGCCCATATTGTTCTCGTAGTAGTTCTCTCTGATGATCTGCCCGTCAGGCCCCATAACAGCTGAACTCATGAAGCTCTGGCTCACATAGGAGCCCTCGATGCCTCTGTTGTGTACATTTTTATGGACTGTTATAAAGCAATATTATACTGTCTGAGAAGTTGAACATGTCTTCGAAGGGATCACCCCCGAGTGCCATCATCATCATGCCCATGATCATGGGGTCTTCCTGGAGTCCGCCAAAGCCGGTCATCATCTGCTGCATGTGCTGGAAGGGGTTCATCATGTGTGAAATTTGCATCTGAACCGGCATCAAAGCACCCGATGTCATGTTTGCAGGCCGAACTGGCACGAGAGACGAAGATGGCATGGGTGAACGGGCTGAACTGGAAAAAGGAGACTGTGTGCTGACTGTAAAGGGAGATTGCTGTTGATACTGAAACTGCTGCTGAGGGGGTATCCTTCTCATGTCTACACTTATAAAGTTTATATATTATAATACCACATTAAACTCAAATTATTCCTCTATTAGATATGCTCGTTTAAGGCATATTTTATTTGAAAATAAGGTAAGAGTATCAAAAATTGAGCAATTCCCTATCGATAATATTTTCGGCTTACTCCTGTTACTCGTCGTCGTTGCCAGTCACAGTCTTCACTCCCATGATGTACTTATCGCTAGGCATAGAGAGGATGAACCCATACAGCAGACTGAACGCTTTCTTCATCGAGTTCTCAGTTTTGGACCACTCAATATTGAAGCCGAACTGTTGGCATATTTCCTTTTTGATCTTGTACTTGGTTTTACATTTGCTCAAATTAGTCACAAACTCATTCATGTTGTTCGACCTCCTGGTTACTTCCGCCATGTCTATTTTAACTTAGAGCCAGTCGCTGAGCAAATCCTTACACGTTTTAAAGAACACAGGAGTTTAAGGATTTTTGAAGTCAATAGGACGGAAGTGCTCTCTGAAGAATAACGCCGTATAGTTGAAATTGTTTTCTCGAATGATAATGCGCACAAGTTCAATAACGATGGCCCGGTTGATGTCCTGGATGTTGGCGTGGTACTTGACTCCCTTCCTCATGGTGCGGATCACCACTGCAAACATGATCCAGCGCAGGGGCAGAATCCACAGGGCAAATAGTGCACCTGCAATTATACTGAACAGGATGCGGGTCTTCTTATAGTGGTACCAGATAAAGATGTTCTTTATTTTCTCCAGCGTAGACACGAATTTCGTCAGGAAGATCTGAGCCTGCAGTAGCACTTACAGCAACCTTTTGTACTTCTTATAGATGGATCGCTTGATTTTGCGGGTCAGCTGAAACTCCTCCAAGAATGCTATTTTGGCCACTTTCTTCTGAGGCACCACAAACTACTGTTCGATGAGGGGATTCTTGCGAAACAAGTACTGGTCCAGATTTCTTTTCTTGGCACTGATCTTCAAGAACTCCACGATGTCTCTAATGTAAATAGTGTACACGGGACTATTATAGATTAGGGTCAGCAGCAAAATGAACAGGGTCAAGTGCAGACAGTTGTTGTTGTCGTACAGCAAGCAGGAAATTGCCATAAATAGATAAAACAAGTAGGAAAGGTTCGGGTAAGTGAAATTTTTAAGATCTTTCGTCTTCTCAAGGTATAATTCAATGGACCACATGATTCGCTTTAGCCGATTGTTGTTCATTCGAAATTCGTCACGGCTGAACTCTTCTGGGGGCCTGTCCTCTTCGAACTAATCGTTATCGTTGTATGAGCACAGTGCGTACCAGTTGCCAATGAAAGTGTAATCTAAGGTCAAGTTGATTTTTGTATGTTTGATCTAGATCATTTTGGCCTTAAAGTCAGTCTGTTTCATCTTCTTAGGCATATCGATATTGTAGATGTAGTCATATACTGTTTGCACTGGCACGTGAAATGTACACAATGCCTCTTTATTGCTCAAATTAGACAGGAACCCCGCATCTTTGTTGGCCTCACTCACTGAAATCTACGTTATGTTTTTATGTTACATCAAGGGCGCCGAAGTTATCCACAATGGGGAAGTCGATGTCAACATAGGTGTCCAAGTACACTGAAGCGACTACAGTGATGGAACTATGCACTATCTTAATGGATAAGCTCTTCAAGTTGTCAGACAACTATTTGAGCTACTTAAATTAAAATTGCTACCCTTGATCTTCCTTGCCTTACTGATGCGGAATGTTTACCAACAATCGAGAACCTGATCTTGACGGAATTGGCAAAGATGATTTTAAAGTTTAGTGAGTCAACGATTGTGGTTTTTCCATTTTCGGTTTCAAATTGATGCGAATACGAACTTTGTTGATCACTTTGTTATGCTTATCTTCAGGGGCAAGTGATCTTAATTTCTATTATTGTATTTTGACCATTTATTTCACATAAGTGTAAAGAGCTAAGTACTCGGAACTCACTTTATCAATAGACTCTTCAAGGCTGAGTCTAATTTACAGCACATTCTTGTCAATTTTATTTTTGATAATGAGTTTCGTATACTACTAAAAATTGAGATCAACATCACACTGAAATATGACGAAAATCTTGCGGTGTTTGTGTAAACTCGTTGAGTTTGTAAATTTGATCAAATTTTATTCCAAAGCGATGTCGTACTGCTCCCAGATGAAGGGTCTGTATATTATAGATCGGTCTCTCTTTTCATAATTGTTAGGGTATTTTATCCAACACTTTTTTATTCCTTTCAGCACATTTTTCAAATTCTTGTCTTCAGAATAGTTTTGATATGTGTTTGATGCTCGTTGCGTAGCATCCTTGGCCTTATTAGTTAAGTGTAAAAATGCTCTTTTAAGTCTATTTGGCGAATGGCTTTTCTGTCGAGGCTTAGATTTATCGAGTACAGCGCTCGTCAAACCAATTTGTGCGACCTCGGCTTGGTTAGCGATCATGCCACCAACACCTGAGTTGACTACTTTGTCAGCAATTTTCTATGCTGGTCTAACAAACAATTTTTTAAAAATATTGCCAGATTCCCGTTACTTAGCTAAATCGGTTGGACTCTCATAGTCCATAGACTTTCTAAATTATGACTTAAAGCCCGATACGGCAGGGACAACAGGAACAATTTGTTTTTCTTGCTCTTATTATAATGGAGAATCGTCATCATCATCCACTCCGTCAACGAAGAGCTCGTCATCTGTGAAAAGCAGGTCGAAAAGATAGTTTCTAAGCTCTCTTGTTTTGATGGGTTCGAGCTGCAAAAGCTCTGCCCCAATGTTGCGGTTATCTAATTCAATTTCCGCTTTCCGACGCAGTTCTAGTTCATTGGGGGACTTGTAAATAAGGTAACCACTGTTGAGCCTCATTATGAATAGTTCCAAGTCTTTGTAATTGTTATTGGTTCTAAAGTGTTTGCTCAGTCGAAGTCGCTGATCTTTGAGCCCCATTTTGCGATGCAGCTGCCATAAATGAGAAAGAGTACGATTTTGTTAAAATATTGAAATTATTGAAACGTCTTCTTGACCTGATCTACATGATTATCTGTGATCACTTCAATTACATATCTCTAGAGACATGGGATAAGTACGTGTCTGAGCTGTGTCATTTTCTTTTCGACTGTGAGCAAGTTTAGTTTGAGCTGCTTCGACAGCAGAAATTCGTCCTTCTTCATGCCGTACTATACTATTAGGCAACACTATCTGATATATATTATTTGTTATTGCTATTGTTATAAACTAATATTATGTAGGACAATCCAATCGCTGCATTGGTCAATCAATCTCAACAAAATTGAAATAAAATATTAATAGCTCTTACGAATTGGTGATGAAACATGATAATCGTCATCTTTGTGCTGTTATTTATTTGTTTATAATTATCATCATCGTGCATAAGATAAAATCTGTAGATGGACGTAAATCCTAACAATAGCACAAACATCAACAACACCGATACTAACTAATTGCGCAAACTGAGCCGAGAACAGCCTGAGCCTTCAGGGACCCTAGAGCAGGCGGGTGAGTAGGTGAAAAAGGTGAGGAAAGGCGCCTACCCTGCTTTCTACGATGCGCCTTAGTTTAGTCAGGAGCTGCACGACCGTCGATACGGCAAGTTCATCACTAAAAACCATGAGTACTTCCAGGAGGTGTTAAAAAATTTACAATAGTGCACTCGCATGCTTAGCGGCCACACAGCGTCGCATTGATTGTTCATATTATATATGCTAATATACTCAAAGCCATCATTTCTGTCTTAGCATAGTGTATTTAGTCAGCATCCTCATCATTATATGCAATAGTAAATAGAGTCATGATATCATATTAGTGCAAATGGTTATATTTCATAGTATATAATGATATAATAATCGAGCCTGTCTTTGTCTTTAGTGATCGATAACCTGCACTGCTAACAAGATTGCATCCCCACAACGTAGAGTGTGAAAAATACCCCATTCATGTTGCAACCTACTGGCATGAACTCCTACATTTTCTACAAGGAGTGTGCTGAAGGATAGTAGAACATTGAAGAAATTGACGTTCATGGCAATATCATTAAAGCGTGTAAGTTAGAGCAGGGTTCGAAGGTTATTAAGGTCTTCCTGATGAATGACCACATTGTCACCATCTTCTACATTATCCCTACCGAAGTCATAAACCAGCGCATTAAATTGCGCATAATACACTGGAATTTAGAGACTGACTCTATGAGAAGGCACAGATACATCACAGAGTATAATGTGAACATGGAATCTATATTAATGGGACACAGCTCGACTACTCTGCAGTAGTAGAAGCGCATCAAATCGCTTTACAATAAACTCAGTATCTTTACCTTCAGCTAATCGAGCACTTATTGCATTTGCGAAGTCTGTAAGGATCATATCAAAGTAGCATATTTTAAATTTCCGAATCTATCGGCAGAAGACGAGGCCTTCGAGGTATTTACACTATTTGACTACAGCACTGAGGAGCGGGCTTTATTAAAGCTCAACAATCACTCGAAGATTGGATTACTAAATAAGTCCATAATAGCAGACACCACGGTTGTATTCCCAATATTGGAGTTAAACAAGCTAGGGAAGGGAGTTTATTCACGGAAGTGCCTGCTGCGGCTTCCCAAATTGAGTAAAGACCCGCCACTCGAATAAAAAGTTACTTTACTGAATGCTTACTAGGTCGGGTGCATGATGTACATGAAAGTGGGCTACTAGCGTGAGATCAAGCATTATCTACTCGAGAGCAAATAACAAAGCATAACAGAATTGCGAGTTAAGGCAGAGTTGGACCTAGGATACTCCATCGCTCAGTTCTGTACCCCTGATTCTATAAACATGAGTGAGTGCTATGAGATGTCATAGTAGAAAGTGTGGTTCATTTTGGCTTTCATTGACAAGAGCACCTGTGAAATTTTATACAAATCAAGCATTAGGAGAAGTTTCATTAGTGGATACTCAAACGAAGGGCCGATTTTAATAAGGGCATATGATCCCACTAATCTTCAGCTGATTTGGGCCAACCAGGAAACCAGCAAGATCCACCGATTCGCAATCAGCACTCAGTATGTTAGCTATCGAATAATGCAGACATTCTTGCTAGAATTTCTGATCAACTGTTAGTATGCTTAGCAGGACGACAACTGTAGATTCGACCACGATCTGATATTTCAAACTATTGAAATAAGTCATGATTATTATATTTATTATATATTAATGTTTTTAATAGGAATACTAATGTCAATTTTTATATTAATATACATAATATATACTTACGACTTCTAACTATTTTCAAAAAAAAGTTAGGTCGGCTCCCTGGGTGATTGAAGTATCTTCTTCATACGATCTTGCTCATGTGACAATAAAATAGATAATATCAGTCAGTTATTAGAGTTCTTCTAAAGCAAAATTATTGTAAATAGATAACAAAAGTTACTTAAATGTTATATTAGCCAACATTTTTTGATTAATCAAAGTAAAATTTTCAAAAATTTTGATAACTTCAGCATCAGGTGAAGCTATCATTTGAGATCGCGTAAGTGTTGTAATCGATGAAATACAGATCAAATTTAATGTTATAATACAAAGTAGAATTACATGGTATTAACATTAAGATTATAAATAAATACGCACGGTGCATAATAATAATTTCAATTATGTCTTAAACAGCATAGAATTCTCAGGTGAAGTCCAAGTGGTAAATGCAGCAGTATGGCAAGACCCTCACTTAGCAAGACAAGGTGAAGGCCGAAATAGACAGATTCGTCAGTCAGTTTCATTCCCAAAAACACAAATAAAGCAATACTGCACTTCAAATTAAACACAGTGAAAATACTGGGATCTGTCAGCTCTTCTGAAGTGCTAGTTTGTTTATGTATCTCCCAATCAAGTTTTATGTTGTTTGATATTTTAATCAATTTCAATCATACTTAGTTATTACTTCAGTTTTTCAAATCTATATCGATCGCAAAATACATAGATAATTTGAACTGATATAGATTTTATTATGACTGATAATTATAAACAATAAAATTGGTCATGGTACAATACTGCATTTGGACTGCTTCCATAGCCATATAAAAGGCGCCCATTTAATTTTAGCGCTTAGTAGAAGCTCATTCTGGACTTCCCGTCTTATTTGATCATTCACAATCCAGGATATGATACCTCTTTGGAAGTCAACTTAAATAGTGACAAGCTCACCTTCTCGAAAGCCAGTGTTACTTTTGAGCCACTATTTTTTATTGAACACCTTCCCATCGGCGAAGAAGCGAATTAAGTGAGGACAATCTGCTTCATAGAGGTACTCTCTCGTTTTGTAGTCATCATCAACAACACCTAAGCCGATCCCGTTTGAGTCAAGCCTATCTATAAGCACAGAGAAGTGAGATCTCGAACTGTCCATGATCCAACTTCCGAATATATCAGCTCCACTTTTTTAGTTATGCTGTGCGATGCTGTTCTATCTAAGCAATAAATTCCTGTAATGAAAACAATAATGGCTCACCCATTTTTCAGCTACTATGGCCGGACTTACTCTACTATCAGAGTTCGAGTTTTGCACCGGTACTATTGCATGATTTTAAACTCTATTCTCATATTATTTTATTACAGTTGCTTGACTTTTCAATTTTGTTTACAGCTAAAGAATATGTTTTCTTAGCTGCTGATTTTGACTTTATTTGAGCTCGTATTGTTTGAGGAGCCAGTCGCTTTTGTCTCTCTCTTCGCTAAGTTGCTTCCTACACTACTATAAATTCTATGCCGACTTGCGAATACAGCTGCTTTGCGCTTTTAGTTGTTCGGCTGTCTTCCTGATGTCACTTAGGAACCTAAATCTGATGCTGTTGGATTTGCTGATGGGTAAGTTACAGATTGGGCAATGACCGCTGCTCACTCCCTTGAAAATGTATTGCTCAGAGCACCGCAGACAGCAGCAGTGCTGGTTATGACATATAATTATTGGGAATCGATCAGCTTCGTTATATTCTTCCATGCAGATCGGGCACTAAAAACTCAGGTTTTATCGAATAATACTCCCCAAGCTACGCTGTTATTGCATTTATGCTATGATCCACTATCCGAGCTTCGTTTATATAATATATCTACATTTTAAAATTAACTTCACTTATAAAGTCTATTCATTTACTCTTTGTTATAATACTATTAAAGTATATTCAATTATTATCAAATATTAATCAAAAATTGCAGTAGTTTATTTGTGTTACCAATTTCATTTTTTGCCTAATTCGATGGAGTTGCTGTACGTATTTCTTTTCAGTGTCGCACATATAATAGTATAATTACCTTTGTTATTATTTAATATGGCTCCTTTGCACAGAGTACAATAGCTTCCATTTTTTTATTACGTCTAAAGCTTTGAGGGGCTCTTCTGATCGAGAGTGAATCAAACATACGAGAGTCAGAAAGCACATGTAGTAATGATTCAAATCGCCTTCCTCTGTCAGCAGGTAGTCCTCGTATGTCCCCGCTGCTAGCTATTGCTCCCGAGGGTGGTAGCCTATGTTTCTGTAAATATAACCTCGTTTACACTCGCAGTACATCCTTGATGAATTATTATTTGAAGAAGTGCTAATTTAATTGATGACATTAAGTGCTCTCTCTAAGTCCCCAATTCGAACACTGACATCAATTTGATGGACTAGATGGTGGGCAGACACCCGCAGTCCCAATTTTCTGATGATCTATGCGCCGCTTTAATAAAGGTGTAGGGACTAGTAGTTTTTTCCAAGATTAGCCATTATTAAGCTCTTGATTAGAATTGCTTGCGCGTAATCCTCAAAACGCTCTTTCCCCTGGCCTTGGAGCTGAATGATACTTTTATCCACATATTTAAGTGCTTTTTAATAATCCTTGCTCTCAGTGCATATTTTTGCTATCATGTTTAGCACCTCAGGCGATAACTTGTGGATCATGCTTTTTCTTGATGACAGTAGCTCATCTATTTTTTTGAGCGTGTCTGAAGAATTTCTCATTTCGCTTAAGGTTTTATAAGTCTAAGAGATAAAAAATAGTGTTAAAACATATTATTAGCTATCTCTTCTTTTCTGACGTTCTATTAATCTCAATTATTTATACAACAATTCAAGAGCTTTGCGAGGCTTCCCTATACGAAGATAAATCTTAACGATGTTTTTGTATAAGCTGCACCCCGCTGGCATACTCGACTCAGTTTGAGATAATATTTTGAGGGCTTTGTCGCAAATTCTTAAAGATTATTCGTACCTTTCCAAGCCGCAAAGTGACAAAGCTATGGAAATTAATATAAGAATGTATAACTTTGATTGTTCTCCTTCAACATTAAGAGCGATTGCCTTGCTTTATTCATAAATTTATAGGGCCTTTAAGTATTCCTACATGTTAAAGTAGACACCTGCCATCGCTTTCAAGCACTACGCATACTTTATACTTAAGGAGCTGTTCATCTGCAAAAGCAGCTATTTGATTTCCTCTAGTATTTCAAGGCTCTTCGTTCTATTGTAAAGGTTTAAGTGAGCTTGAGCAGCATTTAACAGATATGAAAACCTGTTTTCGAGTTCGATCTCATCTGTTTTTTGCTTTTCTAGTTCATCGTAGATTTCAATAACTTTGCCGTAATTCCTTTATGAGTTATAGATATAACAATATTCAACTTTAATTGAATTCACTATTTTAACACTCTCTAAACTTGCTTTGTTTATCTTCATAACCTACTCGCACTCGGTAAAAATTTTAGTGGCTTTATCAAAATGCCCGAGCCAACGATAGCAGCGTCCCAAATTTCTGAAACTATTCATGCGCTCTAAACTGTTTTATTTAGTCATTGAAGTATATTTTTGCCAATACTCGACTGCTCCATCAAGACACTGATTGTTTTCAATTAAAGTTAAGCCCTGATTTAATTTTTTTAGACCGACCTCCCTCTGTGAGTCAATTTTGGCTTTGAGCTTTTGCTATTATTGAGACAGTGTTTAAATGCTTTTGGTCAAAAGTAAATCAACCTCTCCGTTAAATAGCATAACTTTCTTAACCCTTTTGCCACTCAAGTCGATATCGCTAACTTAGACGACCCTAAAGTAATTGAGCGGATTGAATAGAACTTATTCCTCAGCAAAGTAATTGCTGAACTGAGAGATCCTAGCATAACCAGAGCTGATGCCTAGACTTTAATGAGTACTGGTGACTGAAATCTCGAAGAAAATATTCTTGGCATAGCTCATGGCTTCCTACTTGCTCACTGAAGTGGACAAGAATCCAAGGTTCTGGATTACCTACCCAATGTTGTCCTCAATGTATTGAAGCTCATGCTGACTTGCAAGCCCTCCTCTATAGCAAGTGAAGATCGCAGCTTACTTGTTTTGTTGTCGGTATAGAGTTGATATTGCGGTGTAGAGATCTTTGAAATAGGGCTGAGTGTAGAATGTTTCTCCTGGATGTCTACTCACTCTCAGAAGATTGTTAATGAGCTTATACACTGGAGACTCGAGCGTGTGCCAATAGAATGCTCTCTTTGTCCCCAATTGGCCTGCGCTCAACTCCACCAGAAAGTCAATTATTACCTATTAGAATTACTTGAAATCGTGAGATAGCGAAGTCATTGATTTGAAAAGCCGAGTGAGCTAATCGACAATTAGCACTCTGCCCTTGTTGCTAATTTTCTGGTTGAGCATGGCGAACATGCTTTGCACAACGATCCTTGAGTTCCAAGTCTCATCGCGAGTAGAGATGAAAGTGGGCAGTTACTTGAACTTGAACTGCTTCTTCTTCATCCTCTCGAGCTCATCTAAGAGCTCAGTTTAGTTTCGAACCACTTCATATGGAATTTACATCTTTGTCAATTCAAGGCTGTCTATGAAAAGATCATCTTCGCTAATCTCAACATACAAAATAAAATAGGATATCGCAGTGCTTCTTTTTATCTTTTCGACATCAGTTTAAGAGGAAGAAATTAGAATTATTTGGTTGGCATTATTATTCTCGAGAAAAGTCAAGCATTTACTCAACGAACTGAGCACAATGATGTTGATTTTCAGCTAATCTAGGACTCTCTTTTTTACACTGTCAATCCTATTTGGATTATGATCTGAGATCCATAAATAGATCGGTTCAATATTTTAGAATATTATTTGGGTCATTTATTTGACACTCCGCAGTAGGACCAGGTCCTCAGGATTGTCTTATGTGCAGAATAATTTATAAGTAAAGTCTGATGATCCATGAATTATCTCGTTGTTATTTTAACTTAATATCATTATTCATTACAGCAAAGCAAAGAAAAGAAATAAAATGAGTGTTTGAATGTTTTTGTTAATTAAAAGAATGCCACACTTGATTAAGCCTAAAGACTCGATTATTGAACATCATATCATAATTCTTCTTCATTTCAATCATTTATCGTTCAGTCACTCAAAATGAAATAACGCATCAAAGAGGCTATTTATTGTTTGGTGTGATAATGACGATGTAAATATGTTAAGACTACTTTATCACAACTATAATTGGTCCCTGATACTCATTATATGCATTGTATAACTTTTGGCAATATCAACTAAGTCATAAAGTGGGCAATCAGATTTGTATCACATCTGATTAAATACTTTTATTATTCAGACTAGATCAATTAATATTAGCAACCCAAAGCAAGAAGCGATAATTAAAAATATTTCTTAGTATAAGGCAAAAGTATGAATTAAAAGCACTCCACTTAGCTGGTCGAGTTTATTAACCTTGTGCCCAAGAACTTGCGCAAGTTTGTCAGGTACGGTATCTTCATGATCCCATGCTAGTCATTGATCAAGGACTACTACTAGAAGAAGAGCCAGTATCTGTCGTTGATATAAGCCACAAAGCAGCCGAGCGCCAATAGCATGCACAAATACACATCAGTTCAGCCCATATCGGCTATAGATGTTGAGCATATAAATGCAGTATGCGTGGCCCCTCTGAATGAGTATTGTACGGCGTACTTAAAGCAGTACAGCATTAATACAGATGCTACCCACCACGGCGGTTTCGCAATCACCTATAATGAAGGCCACAGAGGACTAGCCCTGCACACAGATGATAGCTCCTACACAGTCAACATGTGCTTGGGGAGCTCAGCCTAAGGCAACTAAGTAGTTTTCTTGAACTCGGTCAGCGTGGAAATGATTGAAGATTACGCCTGCATCCATCCAGGAGCCATCCCACACCAAACTTAATAGCTGAAGAGTGGAACAAGAACCAACGTCATACTGTGGTACAGGTGATAGCCAACTATTCGTTACTCACCTATTTCATTATAGATAAATTTTGATCAATTAGAAATTTATCAATATTTGATGTAATTTTGGCTTAAATATTGGATATTGACTAAAAGTGTTATTCTTTACAAGTGATTATTCAACAGAATTTTGTTATTTGTCCAAGTTTTATGTTACATTACTCTTCGTATATTTTAATGGATGCCTAATAAGTTAAAAGTTCAAACTAGTTGCCTGCTATAATTCATAATTAAAACTTCAAGAGTTAAAATTTTCAACTAAATATATCATATATAAAGTGAAAGGACCTATAATTAATTAGTAAACTATTTTTAAGTAAATATCTTAGCGATTAAACAATGCAACCAAAGCAAACTTCAATTATTATAAAATTTATTTATTTCTAAAAAGATCTTATCACTGCTCAAATTATAATTCAAACCGCTTTATCAATAACTAAATAAATTATTGATATGGAGACTAGAATACAGGTACTATTTGCAATTTACTAAAACGGAGCTTTAGATTATTGACGAAATTACAATATAGTATAAGACACCAATAAATAATGTGAAATAATAGTTGTCTAAAAGCTTGTATGAAATACTCTATACCATTCATATGAATTTGGTTTAAAATATAAGTTAGATATTACTCATTTGCATAATAAGAGCCGTTATTATAGAGATTTAGACCGGGGAAATTATTACGATGCAAATAAATATTGCTGGAAGAGTCTAAATCAAATATACAAATCTCAATCACTGGTTAACGTGCTATCTCCGTCGATATTAATAACTTTACCATCATCTTTATCCTTATGATTATCTTATATATTAGGCTACCTTTAATGATTTTTTAACTTTGTCTCTAATTCTCCAATCTTTTTCTGATACATTTCCTGCATTGATGTCTTATGACTGATTAACGATTAAAATATTTTGGTGTGTATCCATTTCTCCATCGAGTTTATATGACGATAATAGTCAGCGGATTGCTCAGCTGCACTCTTTAATTTCTATTCTTGTATCGATATGACATTAATCGCATAGAATTATTTACCATTAAATATCGCTGCGTATTTTATTTCCACTAAAAATTCATATTGAGCATTTATTGCCGAATACGCCCGGATTCTGTGTCCTTTTAAATGAGAAGCTAAGATTTCTATAATTGTCGGACACTATTTGTTAAAATACTTCAGGGATAGGCACTCCCCTAGGTAACTTGGTACTATTAATATCCAATCGCTAATTGAAATATCTGGTGTTATTTTCTCCTTCAAAGTACTGAGACCAAGATAAAAGGATACTCAATCTTTTGTCCCCTAAATATATTATCTGCAAACATATTGCTGCAATAGTGAAAAACTATCTTGTTCAAATTAGTCTTCATCTCTAAAGTTTAAAGCCCACTTGAAATTTTAGTGTGTTTCTTTTATTCATAACAGCGTTTAAATGAGTTTTGGAGCGATTTAAAACCCTTATCATTGTACATTTTGTCTTTCTTTTTCCACGACTCGATCAAATAGCTTTCTTTATTTCTATTTAACTTTGCGATTGTGATATTGGTGAACTGCCAAACAGTCTTGCTGTCATTACCAATGTTTCTGTTGATGATTTTGTATTTTATCTGATTTATTATATTGTAACAAATATTCTATGTAATGAAATGTGACTTGTGATTTTCTCAATATGTTAACAAATTAATATTTATTACTACCTGTAGCATTCGGTTTAAAATTTGCCATAACTCAATCATTTTAAACAATATGAATATATATGGAAATCGATTATTCTTTTGATAAACTTC
>APMI01002843.1_pt1 | contig 24219 bp, 26 predicted proteins | sample 667938 | NCBI WGS metagenome assembly APMI01 (sample SAMN01084076, study PRJNA167559) | wastewater metagenome | biome: Wastewater | place: Denmark: Ejby Moelle, Odense | collected 2011-11-28
CGGGGCGGGAGCTGCAGCCGGGGCGGCGGACTCTCCGCCCGAAGCCTGCTCAGCGCGTGAGTTCACCTGATAGCGCAGCTTGGGGTTGCCACGCGCCTGGCGCGGCTTGAGCCCCCAGCTCACATCATAGGCATCCTGCTGAGACACGGAGGGATATTTGGAATCATAGTGCTCTCCGCCAAACCCGCACGAAGCGAGGGCAATGGATGCAGTCAGAGCAGCGAATGGCAGGCGCAGAAATGTCATTGTTTGGCAGAATTGAAATTCTCGATGAGCCGCGATACTAGGCGCGGTGGTTCAGGCTGGCAAGATCGAAGTCTTGGACCTCCGTGCCTCCTTTTCCGTTCACTCGCCACGCGTCAGGCGCACGGCCACGTGGTCGGTGCCGGGCAGGATGTGCTTGCGCAGCTCGATGCTGACCCCCGCCGCGCCAAACTCCTCCAGCGCGCACTCGGCCATCTCGGCGGCCAGCGTCTCGATCAGCCTCCGGGGCCGTGCGGCCGCCAGCTCCCGTAGGCGCAGCGCCACGGCGGCATAGTCGATGGTGGTGGAAAGGTCGTCCTGCATGGCCTCAAACCGCCTGGCCACCCGCAGCGTGATGTCCGCCTCCAGCACCTGGCTGGCGGCACGCTCCTCCTCCGGCACACCGATGTAGGTCGTCAGGCGCAGGGCGGAGATGACTATTTCGTCAGAAGGAAGCATGGGGTGGAACCAGAGGGTCGTGGAGGAGTACTTAGCGCAAAGAATGACGAATGACGAAATCAGAATGACGAAATAATGCCGAAGCTCGAATGACAAAGCGCGCCGCGTAGCAGGATGGCCGGACGCCGTGCTCCGAGACCTCACACGCGTTGTTTCGGCATTCGTCATTATTTCGTCATTCGGGCTTACTCATTCGTCATTGTGCCTTTCCCAGCAGCCCTTTCCTCACACACTCATCAATGAGCACCCGGGTGGGGATGTTTAGCTCCATCTCCAGCGCCTCCGCCAGCGGCACCCAGCGGTAGGCCTGCGCCTCCTCATTCAGCACCACCTGCGGCTGCGCCTCGGTGCAGCGGGCGATGTAGTTGAGCAGCAGGAAGTGGGCGGAGCGCTGAAACTCTGGCGGCTCAATACAGTCCTGCACCATCACAAATTCGATGTCCTTCAGCGTCAGGGCGGTTTCTTCCATGATCTCCCGCACCAGCGCCTCTTCGCAGGTCTCCCCGCGCTTGATCTTGCCGCCGGGGATGCCCCAGCGGTGGCTCCATTTGTGCGTGCAGATGAGCAGCAGCTCGCCCGCCTCATTCAAAATCAGCGCGCCCACCGTGGCCACGGGGTAGGCCTTGTCAGCCCCGCCCAGGCCGCCCAGCAGCGCAGGCAGGCGGGAGAGATCCTGCACCAGCATGTCTGGCACCGAGGTCAGGAGTTGCGCCGCCGTCTCATACCCCGTGCACGTGGCGATGCTCACCACCCCGGCGGCCCGTCCGGCATCAATGTCATGCCGCATGTCGCCGATGAAGGCGGTCTCCTCCGGGGCCATGTCCAGCGCAGCCAGCAGGCCGTGGATTTCCTCCCGCTTGTCCACCACGCCGCAGCGCAGGACCTCAAAGGCATCCCTCACGCCCAGCGCCTGCGCCTGGGCGGCCACGTGCTCCAGCGGGGCGCTGCTCAGCACCACCATGCGGCGGCCGGTGGCGGCGGCGTACTGGATGAAATCCAGCGCATGCGGCAGCAGGTGCAGGTCCTCATGCGCGTGGGTAAAGTGCTCCAGGTAGAGCTGCTGCAGGCGCTGCAGCGGCACGTCTGGCAGCACCTCGGCAAAGAATTCGGTGTAGGGCAGCCGGAAGCGTGCGCGAAAGTCCTCCCTCGTCAGCTCCGCCGCCCCCGCGCTGCGCAGCATGCCATTCACGGCACAGATCACCCCCGGCAGGTCATCCACCAGCGTCCCGGACCAGTCGAACAAGAGATTCCGAATCATGCGCCGCCCGCCTTAGCTGCTGCCGCGCTGCTTTGCAAACCCATCTCCCTCACCGCCTGCGCCTGCGCAGCAGCCACAGCCCCGCTGTACCCAGCAGCAGCGCGCCCCCGGGCTCCGGCACCGGCGCGGTGGGCGTGGTGACAAAGTCGATCGTGTAGCTGATCTGGTCCGCCCCCTCCTGGATCCAGAAGGTGTAGTTCCCGGCAGGCAGCGGCCCGTCAAAGCCGATGCCGCCAAACTCCGGCCCCCCGTCCAGCAGTGCCAGCAGGTCATTGTAGGTGTTGCCAAAGCCATCCGTCGCATAGCCCCACAGGGCATTGCTCAGGTGGTTGGAGGGATCGCTCGTATTGATGCTGCCCCCCGTGGCGATGGCCATGAAGGATTCATTGCTCGTGCTGCCGCTCTGGGCGGAGTAAGCGGTCAGATTGATCCCCGTGAGCGCATACCCGGACGCGATGGTGAAATTCCAGATGTCCGCATCCAGCGGCCCGGTGCCGCCCAGAGAGCCCATGGTGCCGGAGATGGTGTTGGTCCCCGGGTCCAGCGTGCCCAGCAGGGTGGGAGAGCTGCCATCTCCAGACAGGTCGCCATTCAGCGTCTCATTCCAGGTCAGCGCCCGTGCCGTGCCCAGAGGCAGGGCCAGAGCGGCGAGCAGACAGAGAATGCGAGAAATTGACATGTTATTGTAATTATATTGAATATTGTAAATAATGTCAACTCTGCTGGCTATTTTAGTTCATTGAAGCATCGCGCCTTATTTCGCGCTGGCTTCCCCCTCCCCCGCCCTGCATCCTCCCCGCATGCGCCCCCTGCTCTGCCTCCTGGCCCTGCTGCTTCTGCCCTCCTGCATCCACACCTACACCACGCACTACGACTACCAGGCCACCGGCCCCGCACCGCAGCTGGGCGGCGCGGCCTTCCGGGCGGAGTTCATCCCCAAAGGCACCGAATCCGGCATGGCCCTCAGCGCCATGGTGGTGGGCGGCGCCCTCATCTCCGAGGTGGGCCCCTACCAGGTGCGCCTGCACGCCTTTGGCCAGCCGGGAGATCAGCAGTGGTTTGAGGTCAAAAGCCTGCGCCTCACCGGCAGCGACGGCTTTGACGCCGCCATGCAGCCCCGTGGCTTCATGGGCCGCCCCGCCTTTGCCCCCACCAAGACCGCCACCACCACCCGCGCCACCCTCCTGCTGGGCCCCTACATCAAGCTGGACGACCGCAAGCAGCGCCAGATCACCCTGGAGGCAGACATAGCCCTCATGCGCCGCAGCGGCCTCACACGCGGCACCCTGCGCCTCCCGCTGAAGCTCACCAAAACCAAGCGGCACGAGAGCACCAACGTCATCGCCGAAATCGCCCACGACATCCGCCACCGCGACACCCCAGACATCCCCGCCGGCCTGCCCCCGCCGCCGGAGACACCGTGAGGGCTGGGGGAAAGTCATGTCAGGAGACGCTCGGCGGAGGCTTGAGGACAAGCCTCCCTGCCTCGCTCCGGGCACGCGCATGCACGGCGCAGGTAGGGCTGGCTGTCCCCAGCCAGCCGCCGTCGAAGCCCAGGATTTTCAGGCGAGAATCCGCCGGACAAATGGCCTGGCGCGTCGTGCTTCATCCAAAACCTTTGCCTCTCCATCAGACCCTGTGCCCACACGCAGCGTGAGATCCCACAGCACCCCTCCGCCGCAGCACACGCAGCACTTTGCCGCTGGACAGTCCGCGCTCGTTCGTCTCCAATGCCGCGCCTCCGGCTTCTTTTCTCTCAAAAACAGCCGGAGGTGATTTCCATCTAGAAACGCAAAATCCAACAACCACACACCACACCCATGGGCAAAATCCAATTCGGCTCCGAGGTCTACACCTGGTTCATGCAGGGGACCGGCAAAGGCTACGACAACAAGCTCGACCACATGATCAAGGTCGCCTCAGAAGCAGGCTTCACCGGCATCGAACCAATGGTGCTGGAGATCTCCCAGAGCGCCCTCGGCTGCTCCAAGTACTGGCTTGGCCCGCAGGTGGACCCCATCAAGATGAAGGACACCCTGCAGCAGTACAACATGAAGCTCTGCGGCCTGGCCCTCGTCTGCGCCTGGGACGGCGAAACCGAAGCCCCCAATGAAAAGGAAGCCGCCGACTTCACCATCAACTACCTGAAGCACTTCCCCGGCGCCATGCTCGGCACCGTCACCCTGCCCTCCGGCCGCACCAAGGATCTGCAAAAGCGCCGCCTCAACGTCGCCAAAAACATCAACGCCGTCTCCCAGCGCGCGCACGATGCCGGCCTCGTCTGCTCCTACCACCCCAACTCCCCGCCCGCCTCCCTCGTCCGCACCCAGGAAGACTACGACGTCGTCCTCAGCAGCCTCGACCCCAAAGTCACCGGCTGGACTCCGGACGTGGGCCACATCATCCGCGGCGGCATGGACGTCATCGCCACCCTCAACAAGTGGCAGCACCTGGTGAACCACATCCACTACAAGGACTACTCCGGCAACGGCGCCGAGCCCTGGGCCCAGATGGGCACCGGCAAGCTCGACTTCCACAAGATCACCGAATGGCTCGTCGCCCGCAACTACTCCGGCTGGATCATCTGCGAAGACGAAGCCCACTGCGCCGTGGACGACCCCGATGGCGTGACCAAGCAGAACGGCCAGTGGTGCAAAGACAACCTGCACCCCATCGCCGGACTGTAAGGTGAAGCGCGAAAGCGCCTCATCGAGCACTCAGGCCAAGGAAGCATCGAGATTCAACGAACGCCTTCTCCGTGATGGGGAAGGCGTTTTTTGTTGGGCAATAAAGGTACTGACAAATCAATGCACATACATACCTTCCGCACGACCAATCTACTTCGACTGTTATTTCGACGATCATGAGCGAATCTCTAACAACACTAACACCTGAAGCATACATCACACAGCGCCTTGAACAGTATCAGGGCTGGTATGACAAGAAGGCTGTCGCTGTAAAGACGCGCTATCTACGCATGAGAGCCTGTTCAGTAATCGGAGGTGCCATTGTACCGGTGCTGATCAATGTTCAACAACCTACGTGGATGGTGTATGGACTCGATCCAATTAAAGTTGTCGTTACACTTATCAGCTTAATGGTCGTTGCCTTTGTTTCTCTTGAAAGCGTATTTCATTATCGTGAACAATGGAAGAACTATCGCTCCACCGAGCAGCTTCTTGGGCATGAACGCTTTTACTTTTTGTCTCGCGTGGGGCGTTATGCTGAACTCGATGATGAAAAGGCGTTTCGGACATTTGTCGAGAGGGTTGAAGATGCTATTGCATCTGAAAATTCGGCGACATTGAATGTCATGACGACCGCATCTGAGACCAGCGAAACGGGTAAGAAAGCAGGCGCTTCATAAATTTTCTTCTGCACTTATCGTGTTACAAATGGTCAGTCTCTCGGACCATTGCTTGCAGAGATGCTCGGTGCAGGCCTGCATCGGCGGCACCGCTTTCGTGGGGTGATGGATGATCCTCGCCACAGCCCGCCGTCCGGCCTGTGAAAGCGGTGTGGCGCTGCGCTTCCCACCGCACTCCAAGACGCTGCCGCGCTGTCAGAGCGCACCTCGCATGCGTGTCGCTGATCCATTGATTCAAGATTGCGAATCGAGCGGCTTTCTAGATTGAGCGATTGTGCGCGAGCACGGTTTGAGGCATCCTCCATGCCGTCCATTCCAATATTTGCCCGATGAAAGCAGCCAGACTCATCTCAATGTCAGCAGCCGTCATTCTCGGCTCGGGCTCTTTTTCGCAGGCCATGGAAGCCGCCATCAATCAGCGATTGAGCGCAGTAGCTGACCGAGCTCAGTCACTGGGGCTGAAGGCTGGCATGACTGCTGAGGAGGTGGAGGCCATTCTGGGAAAGCCTGACAACCGCGACTGGAACACAGCCTGGGTGCATGATGGAAAAAGCATCCGGATCTGGATGTGCGTGCAAAACCAAGCCGCCGAGCTGACCTCATGGCGCGACTGGGTCACTGATAGCCGCCGTTTTGGTTTGGGTTTCTTTCTCGTGCTCGTGAACGATCAGCTCCGGTCCCCTGTTCCTGCACTGACGTCTAAAGATGCCTATGTGCTTTCCATGCTGTCGCAGAAAGCCCCCAGAAAAGCCGCCGGGCTCTTTCCAGCGCCGATCCATACACAGGATCAACCATGAACACCCCAAAGACCTATCATCGGCGCGGAGAGCCGGGCGGACCGGGCTGCCCGGTGGGTGTGCTGGCGGTCAGTGTCCGCAGCCAAACCGGAGGCCCCGAAACGGCTGAACTGCTTGATGCCGGACCCGATGCCACTGAGACGGAACTGCTTCGCACCGTTGCATCGCGTCTGGGTGTTCAATGGGGGCACGATGAGTTTGGCTGGTGGGCAGCGATGAAAGGTAATGATTTCCCCAGCTGGGCCGTCTGGAGACAGGATGACTCTGGAAACAAGTTTCTGGTGGAGGCCAACCTCACCGAGCAGCAGGCGCAGTCCCTGGCCGCAGGCTTTGAGGCCAAAGGACACAAGCAAACCTATTGGTGCACCAACGAGAAAATCGTGTCATGATGCGCACTGCACGCGACGTGCCCGCACCTGACGGAACAACTTGCCCGACATGCGCCCCCATCCCCAGCACCAACGGTGCGGCCTAGCGCAGCTCAGGGCATCGCCCTGGGGATTTGCCATCACCGGTTTCCCGGTTCTATTTCGGGAGCCCTGAAGGCGAGCTCGTCCTCCGTAGCTTTAGCGAAGGGGGTGGCAGCCCAACCCAAAACGTCATGTCCCAGCGCGCTGAATACCTTCTCTATGTTGTGTGTGGTTTGATCGCAGTGGCCATGCTGAGAGCAGGCATCGGCCCGGTCTATGTGATGATCGTCGCCGTCGCCATGCTGCTTCTTATTCCGCCTGTCTTTGTGAAGATGGCCATGGCCCGGAATGCCAGAAAATTTGGGCGCGAGCTGGACTCCCCTTTTCTCGCGGAGGTGCTGCTGGATGGGCAGCCTGTGGCCACGCTGACAGACCGGGTGGTCACGGAGATGTTCTGGCGCAAGTACAAGATCGCCCCGCTCGCCCCTGAGCTGGAGGACATCATCATGAATGACGACCTGTGGGATGAGGACCGCTTCACCTTCCGCGATCCTGTGAGCAAGCATGTATGCATCGCCGGAGTCTTTGCCGGAGCCCGCCCTCATGTGCGTGATGGCATCATCAACCTGCGCGGTCTGTATTTTTTGCCGGAAGCAGCCGCCCGTAAACTCTGGGACTCCTATTTCAAAGCTACGGCGGCCCGAAAGAGCACACCCACCCAATCTGAATGAAAACCATCACCCATCGCGGGGTGTCGGATGATCTGCGGCCACAGTGCGCCCTCCGGCCTGTGAAAGCGGTGTGGCGCTTCGCCTTCATCTCCCCACCCATCCCCCAGCACCAAAGGTGCGGCCTAGCGCAGCCCGGGGCAACGCCCTGGGTTTGCCATCACCGGTTTCCCGGTTCTTATTCAGGGAGCCCTGAAGGGGCGGCCTAACTCCACACGTTCCCGCCCCTCCCACGCGCATCGCCCCCGCCCATGCCGCAATCGCTCGCGAACCTGTACATCCACCTGATTTTCTCCACGAAGGAGCGGGTTCCCTGCCTGTCCGCCTCGGTGCGTCCGGATCTGCATGCCTACATGGCCACGGTGCTGGCGAACCTGCACTCCCCGGCGGTGCTCATCAACTCGGTGGCGGATCACGTGCATCTGCTTTTCAACATGGGCCGCACGGTCACACTGGCGCAGGTGGTGGAGGATGTGAAAAAATCGTCCTCCAAATGGATCAAGACGCAGGACAAGATGCTGGCGGGCTTTGCGTGGCAGGCGGGATACGGGGCGTTCTCCGTCAGCGAATCCAATGTGCCCAAGGTGGCGAACTACATCCGCGATCAGGAGGAGCACCACCGCGTGAAGACGTTTCAGGAAGAGTACCGGGAGTTTCTGGCGAGGCACAAGATGCCGTTTGATGAACGGTATGTGTGGGATTGACGCGGCCCGTGAGGGGGAGGGTTTCGGACGACACAGGAGTCAGGCCGCCCTTTCAGGGCTTTCCCTTGAAGAGAGGGATCGTCGGTCTGCATCCCCAGGGCGTTGCCCCGGGCTTCGCTAGGCCGCGCCGTTGGCGCTTCGGAGGGCGGCGGCTGGGCGCGGACTGCCGCGCCGTCAGAGCGTGCAATGCCGGGCTGGTAGGGACGCGCTGTGTCGCGTCCGTGGATTCCTTCGTCCCAATGTGGACGGGCGCCACTTCGCACTCCCCCTTTCCAACCGCGCCCCCTCTGCACCTGCACTCCGGTGTCACCCTGGCGGGGTTTCGGCGGTTTCGGCGGTTTCGGCGGTTTCGGCGGTTTCGGCGGTTTCGGCGGTTTTGGCGGTGCATTTTGGGAGGTGGCTATTTTTTCCGCTGCGGCCTGAGGTCGTGGCTGGAGGGTGCGAGGGGAGGTTTCGGGGGTTTTGGAGGTTTCGGAGGTTTGTTTTGACAGGGGCCGTGTTTTTTTCGCGCCACCTGAAGCAGCGCTGAAGCCGGGCCGGGAGAGGTTTGTCAGTTCTGTCAGCTCTGTCAGTTCGTTTTCCAAGGGAGAGGCTTTTTTTCGCGGAGCGCAGTACAGAGGCTGGGCAGGCAGGCTCTTGTGGAAGGAAGACGCACGCCGTGGCAGCAGAGCGCAGCACCCTGCACATGGCGGAGCCAAGAAGAAAACGTACCCGGCTGACACAAAAAAACAGACGCTCAAAAGGCACTGCCAAAACTGCCGAAATACCCCGCCTCGGTAATTTCGGCAGTTTTGGCAGTACGTTTTGGAGTGAGAAATCTTTTTTTCAGCCCGCCAGCGGGAGGTGGCTCGGGACGCGCAGAGGAGGTTTCGGGGGTTTTGTTGGTTTCGGTGGTTCGTTTTCCAAGGAGGAGTTTTTGTTTCACACCGCCCGGTGCTCTCAGGCTGCCATCAGGGGGTGATGCTGGAAGGCCAGGAAGATGAAGAAGCCACCCTTGCATGGAAGGGTGATGCACCCTGCTGGCATACCACTCCCTACCATGAACAACCTGAAACCTCCTGCCTTGCATGCCTGGAGATGGAATCCATGGGAACATGGAGTTGTCTTCTATTGGCAGGCACAACCATCCATCTATCGATGGTATTATATGGTATTCATTCACAAAGGGTATGCCAAGGATAAGAATTCACCCCCCTGGCCCACCTCGGTACACCATGCCAGAGCATGGCCTACAGGTACTCCTCCCCAGGCAGCCACAGGCAGGAACCTCCACCACCCAGATCCCTTCGTAGCTGGCCTCTCATTCGAGAAAATGAAAAAACACCGTGGCTCTCAAAACAAACCTCCAAAACCTCCGAAACCTCCAAAACCCCACCACACACCCCGCCCAGCCGGGCCGATGTACATGCCTCCTTGAAAAAGGCACCAACAAAACCAACAAAACCCCCGAAACCTGCCCTCCAGGCCCGCCTGCCGCCCACTCCGGGTGGCATGAAAAAAAATACGCTCCTCAAAACGTACTGCCAAAACTGCCAAAACCTCCCCCCCTCGATGGTTTCGGCAGTTTTGGCAGTACATTCTGGCGGTCTGTTTTGATCCATCAGCCAGGGGCGTTTTCATTCAGGCTCCGTCCTGTGCGTGATGGTGCGCCGTGCTGCCACGGCATGCGTCTTCATGCCACAGGCGCAGCCCAGCCAGCGTTCGGAGTCTCGCAAAATAAAACTCCCTCCCCAAAAACACACCGCCAAAACCGCCGAAACTGCCAAAACCCCCGCCAGCCGTGGCAGCAAAAAATGCCTCCCCCCTGAAAAACGAACTGACAACACTGACAGAGCTGACAGAGCACCGGCTCCAGCGGGCAGCTCAGTCGCACACAGACGCAGCACGATGCAGGAAACGGCAGCCGCCATCGCCCAGCAGATGGAGGAGCATCTGAGGCATTGCTCCAGCATTGCTGGACTCATGCAGCAGCATCGCTGTACACAGCCCACCGCAGGCCACAAGGCCCGCGCTCAGGCCATCCCCTGCCGGAAACGTCTTATTCAAAAAGCTGGCCACAGCACCGAGCGGCGCGCTAGGCTGTGGCGATCCCGCCGCAAGCCACCTCTTATGAAACCCCTCCCCGCCACCGCCTGCGCTCTGCTGCTGCTCTTTTCCTCCTCATGCTGCACCACGCCCAAGCCACCGGCAGATCCCTATGAGTACCTGACCATCTCCGGCCTGATCGATGGCAGCGAAAAGTTCACCTTCACCCCGGCAGGCGTGAAGTGGGTGCACCGCCACTGGTCCGAGCCGGATGACATGACTTTTGATGGTAGTCCGTGGTATAATCCACGCAAGACACCCGCCCAGTGGTCAAAATACGCCACGCTGGATCTCCCCCGCGCGACCATCACCAAACGCAAAGGCCGCGACCTCGTGGCCCTTGAGCCCACCGCAGACGGCTTCATCCTCTATTTTGACGATGCCCCCAATGGCGCAGGCACCTACTCCGTGACGATCGCGATTCCGAAGAAGGTGGGGAAGAAGTAAACTCATAACAGAGTATGCCATCACGCAATCCAGTCCTATGGTCCACGCTGCTGTTTTTCGTTCTCGTGGCGCTGTCCACCAAGGATGTCATCATGGGAGGCATTCACCTCTTTGTCATCCTGCCGCTGGTTATTCTAGGCCAGTGGGGCATTCGCTGGGTGTTTCTACGGTTTCGCTCCCCGGTGTGGCTACGGCGCAGTGTCATGCTCATCCCGGCTCTCGTTATCGGCTTCATGCTCTTCCGTTTGGGGGGCAGGGACACCCAGGCCCTGAGAGTGGTGTTTGCTGGAAACATCCCCGCCGGCATTCACGATCTGCACCTCACTGAGGATGCCTGGACCGACTATGTGGTACATGCGTACTTCCGCTGCGATCCAGCAAGCCTGAGGGCCATCCTCGAAAGTCCGCCCTTCACCCGCTGCGACCACCAGCCAGGCGTCTTGACTTTCAGAGCCTCCGAGTTTTCCGGCCTGACTGCTCTGCCAGATGCTCATGGCAGCATCATCACCTATGAACGCACCAACATGGGAAAAGACGGCAATTTCTGCACGGTGCAGACCGATGCTGCATTCAGCTTTGCCTGCGTTGTTTATGCTGTGGATTGATGCGAAGTAAGAATGCCCATCATGACGAATCTTCCCCTCATGAACCCCCGCCCGCTGCTCCTTTCCCTGCTTCTGCCGCTGCTCACGCCCTCATGCGCCACACGGCTGGTGTGTGACTCCTCTGCGCCCAGGCTGCCGAGAAAGCACGCGCCTACGCCCAAGGGCGGCAGCGAGGAGGCTCGTGTGGCCAGCTACATCACCGGCTGCACGGAGGACGGCTTTACGCTCTCCAGCGTGAATCACATCAGGCATATGCCACAGTGTGGTATGGACTTCTTTGCCACGTTTCTCACGCTGGGCCTGATCCCGCACACATGGCCCAATCCCGTCCACGCTACCGTCACCGGGTGCGTCGATGGCCGGAAGAAGACGGAAACCTTGGATCTCTCTCTGCAGCGCCGGACCTCCCTCTGGCACCATCTCCTGCCCGAGAGCAGCGATGACCGCGCCATCGCCCGCGCCGTGCTCCAGGCCCTGCGCGAGCGGAAGGAACTCGATCCCAAATACCACCAATGGCTGCAGGAAAATGAAAAGCACTGGCTGCAGCATCAGAAAGGCACCGGGGAGAGTGAGTGAGAGCATGCATTGATTTCTGCACCTTACCGATCGTCAAAAGCATCCATAACCACCATCCCTATCAAGCCATGACAGAACCAGCCAACCAACCCCACCCACTAGCCACCCTGACCGGTCTGGCAGGAGCCGCCGGAGGCTGGGCACTCAGCAGCTATGCCGGCCTCTCGCTTTGGATCCCGATGCTGGCCACGGTGCTTCTGCTGGTCCTCTTCACCAAGACACCGCTGCGTCCGGCGTACTTTCTCGGGGCCATCGCCACCACCGGAGGGCATGTGATCTGGTTTCTGGTGGCTGGTTTTGCAGCTTCAATCTGGGCGCAGGTCTGGCTGGATGCAGCGATCTTGGCCGCTGCCCTTTTGTGGCTTTGGCTCCGGCCCGGGCTGGCTCCGGCGCTGTTTCTCGGGCTTGTTCAGCTGGCCTCGCTCGTCCTCAACACCATCCTGCTGCTTGATCAGGCCATCGGCAGCGTCGCACACAAGGCTCTCACAATCCATTGCCTCTGGCGGATCATGGCTCTCGCCTGCTTGATCTTCGGCTATCGCAAGCTGAGGCGGGATCGAATGGAGGCGGAAGCCCCGCAAACACCGCAGGAGGGCCCATGATGACCAAGAACGCACAACCCGCCGGCATCGCCGTCATACCTACCAGCTTCTTCTTTGCAGCACCCGTGCTTTATGCGATCACCTACCTTCTGCCCGCTGTCTTTCCCATCGTCGGTGATCTGTTTTTGTCCCCTCTTCTCTTTCTTGTGCTGCCCTGCCTGCTGCTGCTGAGCCTGCTGGTCTCTGGAATGCGGCTGCTTCTTGCGCCTCCAAGAACATGGCCCCTGATTGTTGCCGTGCTGCTCAACTTTCTGACCACCGCTTTTGCGCTTTGGGTGTGCTGGATGGTGATGACATTCCCAGAGCCGGACTGAACGGGACCCACCCTGCATTCGACGACAAATCCACTCACGATGAACACTGACACAGAAGATGCGATTGTCTGGACAGGCGACCTTGACGATGACTGCACGGCCCTCTGGGCAGGATTGATGCTGCGTGCTGAATGGATGGACGGACCCGACTGGTGGTGGGCTGTTTCAGAAAATGCGACTGGCGCCGAGGTTGCGTCTTCTAACGATGATGTGCGTTCTTGTACAAGGGGGACTGATGCACGGGCCTATGCTGAAACTGCGGCCAGAACCTATCGTAAACTGAAAAGCCACCCCACCGCGTCTGCCTTCTTGCCGTAAACGCCAGCCAAAAAACCAGTCTTCTTCCCGAAACAGTCCAGGATGCAAACCACCCCGATCTTCCAGATCGATCCCTGCAAGAGCGGCCTAACTCCCCTGTGCTCTGCGTGGAGACCTTCCGCCGCCTGCCCACATGCATGTGGCCGTCTTGTGGGGCCATGAAGATGCACGCATTAGGCCGCCCCTTCAGGGCTCTCCTTTGAAAAACGGATCATCGGCCTGCTATCCCAGGGCGTTGCCCTGGGCTTCGCTAGGCCGCGCCTTTGGCGCTGATGAATCGCGCAGGCAGGCCGCTGGCGGCTCTCGGACGGGCCGCTGCCCTCCCATCCACGACCGTGCTGCACCACCCCGCCACGGAACACCGAGCTACCGGATGCGCTGCTTGCCGGTGCGTGCATCACGCAGCACCGGCCTTCGTCATTCGGGCTTGCTCATTCGTCATTCTTTTAGACCACCGGCCCTGCCACGTCCTTCCACTTGGCGTGCCATTCCTTGAAGACGATCGGTGAGATCTCGCTGGGCTTGATCTCGCTGCGGCCGCCCCAGAAGACGTTGGTGTATTCCAGGGGGATGCCCACATCGGCCAGGTGTCTGTCGATGGCGGCCTTGTGCGCCAGCACGGTTTCCTTGTCGGTGCCGTGGATGACGCCCATGATGTTCACATTGGCAAAGCGGTCGCCGCCTTCACGCCAGTAGCAGTGGGTCATGATGGGGTGGCGGCCCACCTCGCCTCCGGCGCGTTCTTCCATGCCCTTGGGCACCTTCCAGTGGAAGAGCGCATTGAAGCGCGTGACGCGCACGCCAGCGGCGCTGGGCTTCACGTGCTCCAGGAAGGTGGAGAAGCGGCCGATCACGCCTTTTTTGTCCAGACGCTTCGCGACTTCGCAGAATTTTTCCAGTGATACACCGGCGGCCTTGGCGCGGCCTTCCCAGGGGTTGGGGCCCACTTCCTCGGGAGTCAGGTCGCCTTTGAGATGCAGCAGCACATTCCACTCCTCCTCGTCCAGTTCGGCGATGTTGGTGGTCATCATCTTGGCGGGCTCGTCGGCTTTCTCGCCGGGTTCCATGGTCTTGCGGCGCACGTGGCCCACGCCCAGGGCGAAGATGCCGTGGGCCTGCATGGTGTAGTAATTCTCCGCGCCGATCAGGCGGGCCAGCACATCGCAGTGGTCATTGATGTTGCGGTCCTGCGGCACCTTCAGGGTGGTCCACAGGCGGTAGTCGCTGCCGCTGACCTCGCGGTCGGTGGAGCGCAGCACCACGTGGCCGGAGAAGGGGTCTTGTTTAAAGAGGAACTCAAAGGCGGCCTCCAGTTTCTCGGCGGGCACCTTCCAGGCCACCAGCGCGCCTTCGGCCAGCTTGTTGGCCAGCAGGGTCTGGCGCACGCGGCGGATCACGCCTGCGCGCAGCATGGCGCGGATGCGCTCCACCACCGTCTCCAGCGGCAGGCCGCAGCCCTCGGCGATGTCCTGAAACGGCGTGGGGGTGAAGCCCTTGATGCGGTCTTCGCTCACGGCCAGGATCTGGGCGTTCACGGGGTCGGTGTGCTCGGTGGGGACGGCGGCAGGGGGAGTGGCGGTGGCGACGGACATGGCTGGAAAATCGGCTGGGGGGTTGGGGGAGATCTGGGGGGAAAGAGGCACCATTAACAACGCCCCGGAGGAATGCGAGATTTGAAATTTGTGATTTAGCATGCGCCGATTGCCGTCTAGGATGCACCCCATGGACCACCGCAAGCCCACCGCCGCCATGCGCAGGCGCCACAGCCTCATCGCCGAATGGCGTGGCGTGGAGGACGGGCCGCTGATGGACCTGCCGACCCTGATGGTGGGAAACCTGGCCGCGCAGATCGTGGCCCAGGCCGGGCTGGCCAATCGCGTAAAGCTGGAGGACATCCTGGCCGCGTGGCAGGAGATCGTGGGGGCCTTTCTCTTCAAGCTCACCCGACCGGACACCTTTGAGCGCGGCGTACTGACCGTGCGCCTCATCCAGCCCACCGCCCACCACGCGCTGATGCAGGAAAAGGTGAAAATCCTCAAGCGCCTGCAGGAAAAGCTGCCCGATGCCAAGATCAAGGATGTGAGGTTCCGGCACGGGTGAGAAATGACGAATTGTTTCCCAACTGCGGGCGGCTGACGTAGAGAGAAGGCACGCCCGTTTTCGTTTCCTTCACCACTCCGCACGACTTTTCCGGCAATCTACAATTTTCAGTTCTCAGTTCTCAGTTTTCAGTTTTCAGTTTTCAATACTTCGCCCCCGCATCACCTGGCACTGCGCCATGATCGAGGACGAGTTCGAGTAGGAGGACGAGGACGAATCAATCACACATCATTCTCTTTCCTTGAGCACACACACACACGCCGCACTCATCATCGTCGGTCATGGTTCCACCACGAACCCGGACTCCAGCGAGCCCACGCACCGCCACGCCGACACCATCCGCCGCCGGGGCCTCTTCCGCGAGGTGGCCTGCTGCTTCTGGAAAGAGGAGCCCAACATGCGCGAGGTCTATGAGATGGTGGACAGCGACGTCATCTACATCGTGCCCAATTTCATCAGCGAGGGCTACTTCTGCCAGCAGGTGCTGCCGCGCGAGCTGCGGCTCGATGGCCCCACCACGCAGCGCGATGGCAAAACCATCCGCTACTGCGACCCCGTGGGCATCCACCCCAACATGACGCGCCTGCTGCTGCAGCGTGCCGACGAGGTGGCCCCGCATGTGCCGCGAGAGCAGACCAGCCTCGTCATCGTGGGCCACGGCACCAGTTTGAATGAGAACTCCACCAAGGCCATCCAGGACCAGGTGGCGCTCATCCGCGCCGGGCACTATGGCTTTGCCGAAGTCCTCGATGCCTACATGGAGGAAGCCCCCTTTGTGAAGGACTGGGCCACGCTCACCACCGCGCCCAATGTCGTCGTGGTGCCCTTCTTCATCGCCGATGGCCTGCACAGCTTTCAGGACATCCCCGTGCTCCTCGGCATGCGCGAGGAGGTGGGCGAGGCGCTGAGCGAGAGCGGCGTCTTCCACCAGAACCCTCACCTGCTCCAGGGCCGCAGCATCTACTACAGCGGCGCCATCGGCACCGAGACCCTGATGGCCGATGTCATCCTCGACCAGGTGCACGACTTCGATGTGAAGCACGGCGTGCAAGACAAGCCCGGCATGGCCAATGACGAGATCAAATCCTCCCTCGCCTACTGGCTCAATTCCGGCCACGATGAGATCGGCGAGATCGCCATCACCACCAACGCAGATGGCACCTACTCGCTGTGCCACACGGCAGATCGCGGCAAAGACGGCCTGCAGGTGCACCACGAGGCACACGATGCCCTTTACCTCTCCCGCTACGACGCCAGCGGCAGCTTCCGCCCCCTGCACACCGCCCCCACGCTGAATCGCGGCTGGCAGCTCGACCTCGCGGATCTCGACGAACTCCGCCTCGCGCTGGATTTCTTCTACCCCGCCGCCATCGGCATGGCTCGTGCGCTTGAGCAGGAAAAACTCACCGCCGTGCCCCTGCGCGAGGTGCTCGGCAGGCAGACCGGCATGTACCGCTTCGTCAACACCATCACCGACGATCAGGCCCACGCCATGATCGGCAAGACCTGTGCCAATGAGAAATGCCTCCGCCGCATCCTCTGGCCCCTCACCGCCACCCAGCCCATGACCGGCCCCGCTGCCTCAAAGACGCAGCCCAGCCACGCCGCGAATGCCGTCCCCCTGCTCTGCATCGAAGCCTGCACGCATGTCGTCTCCGCAGCGCGTAAAGTAGCGCGGGAGAACCATGAGGCGAAGGAGAAGGCGGAATAGGATCAAACCTCTCCCAGCATGAACGGCACCTTTCAAACGGCCCTCAGCCTTTTGGGCTCCAAGGATCTGCAAACGAGATATTGTGTCAACGCAACTGCTGATGAGTACCTTCTTCCCGAAGAACTTCTGGAATCCGCCGTTCATCGAGCTGAGCTGTCTATCAAAAACGGCAATATCGGCGAGGAGCAAAGACAAGCTATTGAGCGATTTTTAAGCACCGCAGATAAAGTTGTGAAGGCGCTTTCATCGGATGCATCTGGACCAAGCACACCCGATCTCATCCTTAACAATTTGTGGTGGGAAAAAGCTCGTGCCGCCGCGAGTCTTTGTCTTGATGAACTCGGATGGCGGAGCCATCCCAGCCTGTAGCGAGGGGTTGAGCGAAGCGACACCCCTCGTAGGCAGGCCCATCACGCCCTCTCGGTTCATGCATCGCGTAGCGATGCCAGCACTTGCGTCCCCTGATGTCGCAATCACGAGCACGGCGGTGCAGGCTGCTTTCATCCCCTGCGTGGTCTTTCCTCAATCCAGATACTTCGGGTCAAAGCTGACGCCGGATTTCTTCAGCATGATTTCCAGCTCTTCCCGAAAGCTACGGGTGCGGTGGTGTTCTTCCTGATTACGCACATACGTGATCACCTCAGGCAGAGCGGAGGCGCTCACGGTGAAGGCTGCGTAACCATCCTGCCAGGCGAAATCTGGCACCCCCATTTCCTCGTGCATCCAGGTGGAGGCGGCCTTCTTCAACTCCTGGAGCACCTTGGAGATCGTGTGCGTGGGTTTCAATGAAACCACGAGGTGCACATGATCCGCCACCCCGCCTGTTTCGTGGGAATGCGCCTCCATGCCACGCAGCGTGCCACCGAGGTATTCGAACAAACGCGGACGCCATTCGCACGAGAGCCACGGAGTGCGGTTTTTCGTGGAGAAGACGATGTGGTAATGCAGGCTGGTGTAGGTGTTGGGCATGGCGTGCAGAGCGTGACCGGAGGCAGCTATGACACAGGATAGGCGGAGGCTCTGACCGCACAATGACCTGTGAGCGCAGGCTGAGGCAAGGATGGCAGCAACAGGGAGGGAGTGCTGGCATCGCTACGCGATGCGAGCACCTAGCGGGGCGATGTGTGCGCATACGAGGGGTGTCGCTTCGCTCAACCCCTCGCTACCGGCTGGGATGGCTACGCCATCCGGGGCCGGAGATGCTCAAGCGGCCTCAGTTTGCGGCGCGCCTCTTGAATATCTGCCGCCAAAGCATCCTCCTCTTCTCGCCCAAACTTTGGGAACTCCGCCCAGGCAAGAGCCAGCTATGCCTGCCTCATGCAGAGCCATTAGCCAGCCACGCGCCAAGCACGTTCAAAAAAGCCAAAGCTCGGCGGTGTTTGTTTGCTTGAATCCACCTCAGCTTGTCTCTGGAAAAACATCGCATCATCATGCGAAAGAGACTCTTTGTTTGAGAGTGGCGCACCCGTCAGGATTCGAACCTGAAACCTTCTGATCCGTAGTCAGATGCTCTAATCCGTTGAGCTACGGGTGCGTTTGGCCTTGGCCAGTTCCGCGTGGCGTGAACCAGCGGGCAGTGAGAGTAGTGCAGTGCAGTGCTTTGTCAAACACTGCGCTGCATTTTATTCCACTTTTTACCTCATGCTGCACGCGCCTGCTCATAGGCATGAGCTACGCGCAGCACGGTGGATTCATCCAGCGCCCTGCCCACGATCTGCAGACCCACCGGCAGTGCCTTGCCGCCCTCTTCCACGGTGCCGCATGGCAGGCTGATGCCGGGCAGACCCGCGAGGTTCACAGGAATGGTGAACACGTCTTCCAGATACGCCGCCAGCGGGTTGTCCTTCAGCTCTCCGAGCTTGTGTGCAGGCGTGGGGCTGGTGGGGGAGAGGATCACATCCACCTGCTTGAAGGCTTCGGTGAAGTCATTGCGGATCAGCGTGCGCGCTTTCTGCGCACGGATGTAGTAGGCGTCATAGTAGCCGGAGCTGAGCATGTAGGTGCCCAGCAGGATGCGGCGCTTCACCTCGGGGCCAAAGCCCTCGGCGCGGGAGAGTGTGTACTGCTCCAGCAGATTGGTGGCGCTGCTGGTGCGGTGGCCGTAGCGCACGCCGTCAAAGCGGGCCAGATTGGCGGAGGCCTCGGCAGGTGCCAGCACATAGTAGGTGGCCACACCCAGCTCGGTATGCGGCAGGCTGATCTCCTGAATGATGGCGCCCATGGACTCCAGCTGGCGGATGGCCGCCTGCACGCTGGCGGAGACTCCCGGGTGGATGCCGTCGATGTAATACTCCTTGGGCAGGCCGATGCGCAGCCCCTTGATGTCCTGCCCCAGCGTGGCGGTGAAGTCCGGCACCTCCACATTCAGCGAGGTGGAGTCATGCGCATCATGGCCGCAGAGGTGGTTCAGAAGAATGGCGGAGTCCTGCACGGTCTTGGTCACCGGGCCGATCTGGTCCAGCGATGACGCAAAGGCCACCAGCCCGAAACGCGAGACGCGGCCGTAGGTGGGCTTGATGCCCACGCAGCCACACAGAGCGGCAGGCTGGCGGATGGAGCCGCCGGTGTCTGAACCCAGTGCGGCGATGGCGATGTCCCCCGCCACGGCGGAGGCGCTGCCACCGCTGGAGCCGCCTGGCACGCGGGAGGTGTCGCGCGGATTGCGTGTCACGCCCAGGGCGGAGTTTTCCGTGCTGGAGCCCATGGCAAACTCATCCATGTTCAGCCTGCCGAAGGGGATGGCGCCGCCGGCACGCAGGCTGCGGATGGCGCCGGCATCGTAGGGCGCGGTGTAGTTTTCCGCCAGGATGCGGGAGCCGCAGGTGCAGGGCTGGCCGGTGACATTGATGTTGTCTTTGATGGCGATGGGGATGCCGCCCAGGGGCCGGGAGAGGTCTGCGCGGTCCGCCTCGGCCAGCGCGGCCTCCACATCCCAGGAAAGGTAGGCGCCGAGCTCCGCATTGCGGGCCTCGATGGATTTGGCGACGTCCAGCACGATGTCACGCGGGGTGATCTCCCCCTGGGTGAGTCCCTGGCGCAGGGCGGCGATGGTGGAAGAGGCGAGCATAAATGAGAAGGAAGATGAAAAGAAGAGAAGATGGGCGGGACTACCGGCGCGCACGCGCGGCCTGGCTGCCGGGATGTTTACTCGATCACAGCCGGGATCTGGATCTGATCGGCGATGCGCTTGGGCGCATTGGAAAGCGCCTGCTCCTGGGTGAATCCAGCGCGGGGTTCGTCCGCACGCAGCACATCATACACAGGCATGGCATGCGCGGTGGGCTCCACGCCATCCAGATTGTAGCGGGTGAGGGTGTCGATGTAGGTCAGAATGCCGTCCAGCTGCTCTGCGTAGTGCGCGGCTTCTTCGTCGGTCAGCTTGAGACGGGCCAGTCTGGCCACATGATTGATGTCGATCTTATGGGCTTCGGGCATGGGAGGAGAGGGCATCTTTCTTGCCAGCAGGCGGCCTGCTTTGCAAACAAAAGGAAAAGGCACAGGCCTTTTGGAGCCTGTGCCTTTTCAGAAAGGAACTGTTCAGAGGAGATTACCAGCCCTGGGAGCTGGAGTAGGGGACCTCAGAGCGGAAACCGACCTCAGGAGCAAACTCCGTGTAGCCCCACCAGCCGTCCACGTTTTCCTTGTGGTGATATGGCGGGCGGTAGGTCTTCTTCCAGCTGGGCACCATGAAGGTGGCGATCTCATAGATGCCGTAGCCGGCACGGACGAAAGTGCGCTTGGTGCCCTCCACGATCAAGTCGGAGGCGGCGGCCACGTTGCCTTCAGCGGCATTGGTGCGCCTCCACACCGCAGGATATTCAAACCAGCCGAAAAGGAGGTTGCCCACGCCACGGCTCAGCTTGCGGCTCCAGGTGTAGTGATGGCCTGCAGGAGACTGGATGTCGCCAAAGGCAATGCTGGAGACGGTGAAAAGGCTGAGTGCGATGAGTAGAAAACGATTTTTCATGTGACTTTGAGATGATTAACAAAAATCGGGTCTCTTTGGCAACCATTAAAATGAGCTTTTTTGGAAACCGGTCATTTCATGGCTCCGCCGATGGAAACTGGCGTTGCAGCAGCTGCCGTGCGCGCTCCAGCGCCGCAGGGTCTGCCGGTGTGGCGATGGTGTTGTCCAGCTCGGCCTCCTCGCGGGTGTGGTCATAGAGCTCGCGCGCGGTCACCTTGCCGGAGTCGTAGTCCCGCCACTCGGTGTAGCGCAGGGTGGGGGTGCGTACGCTGAAGCCCATCACCTCCGGGCGGCCGCGCTTGGTGCGGTCCGCATAGGCCGGGCGTGGGTGCTGGGTGTAGGCGGCCTCCTTGAGCGTAGCGCGCGGGTCCTCCAGCAGCGGCACCAGGCTGGTGCCATCCAGCCCGGGGGCCTGCGGCAGTCCGCACAGGACGGTGATGGTGGGAAAGAGGTCCACCATCTCCACCAGCGCCTGGGTGCTGGCGCCGGCATGCCGTGCCTGCGGGGGTGCCAGGATGAGCGGCACCCGGGCATCCAGCTCAAAATTGGTGGTCTTGCCCCACAGACCATGCTCGCCGATGTGGTAGCCATGGTCCCCCCAGAAGACGATCAGGGTGGAGTCCAGCAGACCGTGCTTTTCCAGCGCGGCGGTCACCTTCCCCACCTGGGCGTCCATGTAGCTGATGCCCGCATAGTAGCCGTGCCGCATCTCCGCCACCTGCTCCGGGGTGGGCTGCTGCTGCTTGTCCGGAGGCCCGAGCACCTCCGTGCTCTGATGAAAGGCGATCTCCGGCGCCGCCACCGGCCGCGCTGGATTCAGCCCCGGCAGCTTGTCCCGCTGGTAGAGATCCCAGTATTTCTTGGGGGCATTGAAAGGAGCGTGCGGCTTCCAGAAGCCCACCGCCAGGAAGAACGGCTTGTCCTTCACCTCCGCCAGCACACGCACAGCCTCGGCGGCCACGCGGCCGTCATAGTAGGCCTCGTCCGGCACATCCCGGCACTCGCAGATGGGCTCCTTGCCATACGGGTGCATGGCGGCGGTGGCAGTGGCCAGATTGGGCGGCAGCACACCGCCCACCTGCGGGGTGTCGTCTCCATGATTGGCATAATGAAGAAACTCCGGCGCACTCCAGGCGCGTGGGTCGCCATGCTCCTTGGTGTGCCAGTTGTGGAAGATCTTGCCCACGCAGCGCGTGGCGTAGCCATGGGCCTTCATCCAGCCCGGCAGCGTCTCCACATCGGGCTTCAGCTCGCGGAAGTGAGTCCCATTCACATACAGCCCCAGGGTGCCTGGACGCAGCCCGGTGAGCATGGAGGAGCGGGAGGGATTGCACACCGCCTGCTGGCAGTAGGCGCGCTGAAACACCACCCCGCGCCGCGCCAGTGCATCCAGGTGCGGGGTCACCGCCGCCGCGCCGTAGCAGCCCAGCTCAGGCCGCAGGTCATCCGCCATGATGAAGAGGACATTTTTGCACGCCGCAGCGTGCGCAGGGAGGGCGGACAGCAGGAGCAGCGCCCCGAGGGTGGCGGTTCGGAAGATCATGTCCGGGCCATAACGCCCCGGCGGGCGGCAAATTGTCAGAAGCTGCGCTGAAAAAGCGCCGCCTTCCGCTACTGCCCCTGCTTCATCATCCGGTTCCGCATGCTGCGCCACTCGGCACGGTGGTTCTGCGCCCAGTCGTTCAGCGCGGACTCAAAGCCGATGTCGTGCCCCTCATTCTCGCTGGCCAGCCACTTCAGGCGCTGAATCTCCTCCTGCTCGGCGAGGAATTCGCCATAGGGGGTACCGGGCTGTGCGGGCGTGATCGGATCATTCATCTGAGTGCCCATCTCTGCGCCCTCCGCGCCTCAGACGCAAGCACGAGCTGCACCCCTCCGGCCCCACCCGGAAACAACAAGCAAAACACGAAATTTTCGTACCCTTGAAGAAAGCAAATGACAAGGCCGAGCCACCCCTTATATAATCGTCGGCTTACAGTGAAAGTCACACGTTCACGCCGGAGTAGCTCAGTGGTAGAGCATCGCATTCGTAATGCGAGGGTCGCGGGTTCGAATCCCGCCTTCGGCTCCACCAACGCGTGTTTGCCATGACCCCTCCGAGCATTGTTGACAATGATCCGCCGCGCCGCAGCCGTGCACGGCGCAGGGAAGCCATGATCAACGCCGTCGCCACCATCCTGGGCTGCCTGGCCCTGGTGGTCATGATCGCCACCGTCGTCCGCGTCGTCATGATCAAGCTCTGGGAATCCGCCCGGGTGAACCCTGAGTATGTGCAGTCCGTCTATGAAAAAGACATGGAGCGCCGCTGGTCAGGCAAGCCCGGAGAGCATCACGCGCTGCTGGAAAATGAGGCCGCGACAGCAGCCGCAGGCACGTCCGCCCAGACCTCGTCCGCCCCCGGCATCAGCCAGAAGACCGCCATCGGCATGCTAACCTCCGGCTCCGCCATCGAAGACATCGAGAGCAAGCGCCCGAAGATCGAGCAGACCATCCGCGGCTTTTTTGGCGCCACCACCGCCGACCAGCAGCTGGCCTACTGCCGCGACCCTCAGCGCGTGCGCCCGCTGATGATGAACTACTACTACAGCCATCCCCACACCCCCCTGAACTGGAAGGCCCTCGGCTGGCTGCTCCCGGTGGAGGAGCCCGGCTACCGCCTCGGCTATGCGCAGGCCATCTTCACCAATGCCGAGCCCGTGAGCCTCATCATCGAAGAGCAGGCAGATGGCTCATTCAGAGTGGATTGGGAGAGCTCCGTGCGTTACAGCGAGCTGGACTGGGAGGAGTTCATCAAGACCCAGCCCTCCGCCCCCAAGCTCTTCCGCGTCATCGCCTCCAAGCCCCAGAACACCCCGGCCGACACACTCCCTCTGGGCAGCGAGCTGCTGGAGATCAAGCACCCCGACGACAACAACGTCATCTACGCCTATTTCGACCGCAAAGACCCCAAGTTTCAGCCTCTTCTTCAACAATTGCAGAGCGGAAACTGGAAAGACGTCCCGTTGACCCTGCGGTTATGCTATCCAGGCCCGATCGGCAGCGGTAAAAACGCCCGGATTGCAGATGTCGAGGGCAAGGGATGGCTGATACTGCACGGAACCAGGAGCTAGACTGTGAGCAAAACCAAACCAACCAAGAAAAAGGCGGCCCAAGGTAAGGCCAGGCCTGCTGCGCCCAAAACGAAGAAGGCGGTGGTCTCCAAGAAGGCCAAGCCTGCTCCGGCCAAAAAGGCGCTGAGCAAGAAGAAGCCTGCTCCGGCCAAAAAGCCCGCACCGGCTGCCAAAAAGCCGGTGAAAAAAGCGGCCCCAGCCAAGGCTTTGGTGAAAAAGCCCGCCGCCAAGCCTGCCCCCGCCAAGAAAGCCAAACCTGCTCCGAAACCCGTCAAGGCCGCCAAAGCCGCCCCGGCCAAGAAGCCGGCAGCCAAACCGGCCCCTGCCGCCAGGAAGCCCGCCGCGCCCGCCCCAAAAGCGGCGCCAGCGCCTGCTCCGGCCAGGAAGGCCCCTGCCGCCCCCGCCAAAGCGGCCCCTC
>APMI01017443.1_pt1 | contig 24206 bp, 23 predicted proteins | sample 667938 | NCBI WGS metagenome assembly APMI01 (sample SAMN01084076, study PRJNA167559) | wastewater metagenome | biome: Wastewater | place: Denmark: Ejby Moelle, Odense | collected 2011-11-28
ATATAGCTCTATATACTTTATTTTATAATATTTTCCTATATTTATTAAATAGATATTTTACTTTATCTTTCTAGTACAATCACTAATTAAAAATAAAATCATTGGCTTTCTTATTACAATTATCCCTCGCTCTAAAATAAGTAGGGATTTCATGTTTAATTTTGATCGGGTTTAATTAAAATAAGTAAACTATCAAGAAATGAACAACATATTGGTCACCCTTTTATTGATTGTTTCTTTATACTTCATCTATGTTCTGTGGGTCAGACCCTTACGAATTATAAAACGATACGCTCGTGAGCTGAGAAACAGAGGGTACAAAGTGTTAGAGGTTCCGTATAATCCCCTAAAAAATGATATGATCACAACTATGGCAAAGGGTAGACAGCTAGGCGATGTCCTTAAACTCTACAAATAAGATCGAAAAGATTATGACGTTATTGTGTCGAATACATTATCAAGACCTAGACTTCAATTCCATCATCCTGACTTCATCAAAGATTACTTCTCAGTCGATAAGCACTACGATTTTCATAAGACTTAAAACGTTGTCAGTGTCTTTGAAAGAGTTTCAGGCAAAGGATTGACTTTCAGCGAAGGAGAAAACTGGAAAAGAAAGAGAAATATTTTTAACAAAATATTTAATTTTGATTTTGTCAAATCTCAAACATTCGCTATTGCCAAAATCTGTGATCAAGCTACTTTATAAATAGAAACAAAATACCAACAGACAAAGACATAAAACTCAATAACTTTCCCAATTATTTAATGGACTGTTAGAGTGTTTTCGGGAGTCATTTTACAGATCTTTCTTGGTGGAGACTTAAGTTTAAAAATTGATAATGTTCTTGCCGGAGATTTTATAAAGAAACTTATGACTGACATTAGTTCGACTGCTTTTACTCCTATTAGCTTTATTCTTGGTCCAAAGCTATCCCAATTTATAAGGACTAAATAAAGAATAGACATTGATAGAAGAATTGAAGTTGTTAGAGCGTGGGGTTTTGACTTCATTCATAAAAGAATACAATAAATTAATGAAAAATATAAAGATTCGAAAGATCATCAGCCTTCAGATATTCTATAAGCATTGTATTTGGCTAATTTACAAGTTAAAGATCACAAATAAACTGCCGATGAGTTTAAAATGCATGAACAAGAAATTTTCGATGAATTTATGTCATTTTTCATTGCTGGCACAGACACGACTTCAAATTATACTCAAATGGTGATTTATGAGCTTGCACGTCACTCTTAAGTATAAAAAAAAGTACGAGCTTAAATATAAGAGCATATGAAGACTAATGACTATAGTTACTAAAACGTAAAGAAGTTGAAATATTTTGACCTTGTACAAAAAGAAGTCACTCGTACATATGGTCCGGTCAATTTATTATTTTCTAGAAAAGCACAAAAAGATACCTATTTGAATGGTCTATTAATCAAAAAGGGGACGGGATTATCAATATTTCAGGTTGGTAACCATTACTCTTAAAAATATTTTGATCGTCCATATGAATTTCGACCTGAAAGATGGGAAGGCTAATAATGCAATAAAACTCCTTCTTTTGCTTTAGGTGGGTTTAGTGCTGGAGCCAGGACTTGCATTGGCAAACATTTGGCTCTTCTTGAAAATAAGATTGCTACTATCAAATTTCTTAAAAGATACTCCAAACTATCAATCCCTAAAACTGAATTTAAAATGTTCCAAAGATTTGTGTACTCACCATAAGATTTCGATACTACATTAGAAATTGACACTCCAGATCAAAAATAGTTGGCAGAATAAAAGACCCAGCTCTTCTTTAATTGATTGTACTTATAAATTAGATTAATTATTTAATTATAATGGCAAGTAAAGTCCAATCAGATCTAACACTCGATGAAGTGTCCTTACCTGAATAGTAGCCAGTCTATGCGATCAAAGACTACATATCTAAAATTTGGGATTTGGGACTTATTACTTTTGGTGGTCCTATGAGCCATATTGGTATCTTCCGAAAACGCTTAGTCTAATAGATGAAGTGGTAATGAAAAATATGACCTTAGCATAAAATAGTAAAAATATGTGTAACTTCTCACAATTTGCCAGTCGTTACCAGGACCTACATCAACTCAGTTATTAACAGCAATTTCAATGTACGCAACAGCTTCATTTTGGGGAGGATTTGCAGCTTTTCTTGTATTTTCACTGCCGGCCTTCATCGGAATGTTCAGTGCAGTTCTGTTTCTGAAGCAGTTCACAAATGAGTACAAAAACATTTAATTTAAGATGGATTTTAATTTATATGCTGCCTGGCCTCCGAGTAGTAGCAATCGCAGTCATACTCCAAGCCTTCGTAGGATTGTATACTAAAATTGCTCACCAGTATGTGATGACAGCAATCGTATTCATCAGCGCATTAGCATATTATATCAAGCCGACTACACCTGTTATACTGATAGAATTTGCTATTGCCGGCTTTATTGGATATTTCTATGTGAAAGTGCCTGAATCTCAGAATAATTATTCAATTCCTTCAAGGTTTAAGGGATGTGTGTATGGATTGAAGAATCTTATATTGTTCTTTATTATTTTAGGAGGATGTCTTCTAGCTTTACCCTACTTAACTAATCGTCTGGCTATAATTTTCGCCTTATTTTACAAAATAGGATCATTAGTAATCGGAGGAGGTCATGTAATCTTACCAATCATGTATTCTGAGTTCTAACCCTATAACTTTATGACCCAGGATGAATTCTACAATGGTTTCTCATTAATAAGTATAATGCCTGGTCCAATGTTCAATCTTTGCATTTACGTTGGAGGCATCATTACCAAAAATATATGGGGATCTCTGGCAGCATTTATAGGATTGTATTTGCCTTGCTATTTCTTCACCTTGTTCATATTGCCATTTTGGTAAACTTACAGGCAGAAAACAAAAATAAAAGCAGTCATTTCAGGAGTGTGTTCGGCATCAGTGGGTCTCATATTGACAGCAGCTGTAATTTTGTATCAGCAGGAAGTTACAGCGCAGAACAAAAGTGGATTTTTATGGTTTTTGCTAGTTACCTTAATCGTACTTTTGTCTTATGGGCTCTTGCATCATAACTATTCTATTTTACTCGTGTTTGCATTAGGAGACTTAGCATATATTTTATCGGCCATGATTTTTGAAAAGTTATGAAAAGTTCTATAAAAATAAATTGAGAAAACATTTATCTGATCTGTAACTATTATATTTATATATATTTTTACTCAACAAATGATAATCAAAGATTTAGAATACTTTAAGTAAGTCTGGCGCTTATTTATCGATATCAAAATAAATCGATAATAATGTCAACCCCAAAAACAAAATATTTGATAAAGAATCACATCCCACCATAGACATTGCAATAAAGCTACAAAAATCTAAATTTGCAAGGCAAGGGTAGCTTCGGGCATGTTTTCATGGCTTAACACAAACAAACAAAAAAGATCGTGGCAGTAAAATAAATCTAAAAATACAATGCAGCCGAGTAAGGAATCTCAACTAATTTTATGCGCTAGATAAGCATTTTACGCAAGCTTGCTCACCCTAACATTATTAAGTACAACCAGGCTTTTCCTCAGGTTAATTTAGTACGCAGTGCCAAAATAATTAAACTAATCTGCTTACCTTGTGCTTGAGTACATGCCGAGTGACCTATAAAAATAGATAGCAAAGGGAAAGTTGCCATTGAAGCGAGTTCAAAAAATATTATATCAATTGCTATTAGCTATAGAGTACTGTCATAAAAATCAGATAATGCATCGAGATATGAAGCCATCAAATATACTGTACAACCCTGAAAGTCAAGTTGTTAAGTTAGCAGATTTTGGGATCGCTAAGCAGTGTTATCTTAACCCCAAATGTATCACACCTCAAATTGGAGCTTTGTTTTATCGAGCCCCTTAACTACTCCTTGATAATGACTACGCTTCGATTGGCTTCCCAATTGATATTTGGGGTGTTGGGTGTGTTATGTTTGAGTGCCTGACAGGCTTTATAGCTTTTAAAGCTGATATTCAGAATTAGATAAGCCAACTTTGCAATATCGTCAAAATTCTAGGTATCGGAAATATCAACTATAATGAATAGCCGAATTCCATGAAGGAAAATATAAAGAAAATAGAGCAGCGACCAATATAGGATTTTTACATACAACTAAAATAAATAATGCCTGCCTCCGCATTGAATCTTTTGAATGTAAAATATACTATACTTAGAAAATGCTTTCCTTTGATCCAAATCGTAGAATATCTGCCAAGTAGGCTCTTTAACATCCTTTCTTCAAGTCGATTTTATAATGAATAAATATTGATTGCAATTTTGTGATATTTTATCCTAAAACGATTACTTTATTGAATGAAGCAAGAGTAGAGAATATTTTCCTTTGATAATTACTATATTCAATAAAGTGTATAATAAGGTATATAATAAGACAAGCTATGAGTCTTCCCTTCAAAGCAAGCAAAAAATAAGAAAACCTTTTCCATACGTTTATACAAAGCGCTGCACAACTACCGAAATAATCAAACATTTTCCCGTTTTTCTAATTTATGGACCAATCTATTCGAATCAAATTTAATCAGCTCAAGAAAAGTAAAGATAAGAAAGAGAAGTCTTTAACAGTCTTCGAGGAGTTTTGGCAAGAGCTCGATAATGATGATAAAGTTAGCTTATTCGTAAATTGGACCAAAGTTTTAAATACGGCTGTCTTGATAGACAAAAATCCAAAACTTAAAATTGATTAAAGCATTAGTCTCCAAGATTAAATTTTTGTCAAAAAACCTACAATATTTGCAAAATGGGAAAAAAGGAATGCCACGCTCACAGCAGAGCAGCTAGTAATTGCTAGAAACAGCAAAAATAAAAATAGAGTATATGATCTTAAAGATTATGAAATCAGAAAATAACGAAGTAAGGATAATTTCGCTTGGGTCCTGCAGCCCATTAATAAAAATGGCAAATTTATTTAATGTGGAGTTCCAACTCAAACTATGTTCGATTAGTGGTTCAATGCTCTTAAAATTAACATTAACAACCAAAGGGTTAGAAGTTTTGTTGCTGGGATCAAACAGGATAGAGAAAATCCTGGCTCAGTTAGGCGTAATTATTCATAAGTTCAAGGATTAGAACTGAAAAAGTAAAAATCATTAAAATGTTATGATAAAACTTTAACGGAAAGAATGATAGATCAGCAACTCAAAATATCATAAAATGACGGTTAAAGTGAGGGTGGAGAAAAGAATGATTAGTTTCAATAATTTTCATAAGAGCCGGGAAAGAAAGAAAGTGAAAAAGCAGACAAACATGCTGACAGCGAAAGCGATAATGATGAGAATCCTAATATTTTTAAGAAATTAATTCCAGATTACACTTCTATTCTAAATTTTACAGACACTCCCTTAAATTCAACATTACTGCATTGTGACTCAGAGTATCGAATTTATGAACTTCCATCTCGAGATGGTGAAGATATCAACCTGAAAGTTTATATAGTTCTGCCATATCCTAAATCACTGATTTTTCAAGCTATTGGCTCTTAAAATATGGCATGGAATGATGAAATCGACCTTCTAACTGTTAAGACAAAGATCAGCTCAGAGAATACAGTGCTGTTATACTAGAAAAATAAAGCCCAAGGAATTCTTTATCGATAAAGAGATTATTTATACTTGAGACACTGCTTTAGTATATCTAACATGAAACAAAAAAATACTTTTCTGGTTGATAAAAGTATTGACAGCATCCATCACCCTCCATTTATGACTGTCGTCCGTGCAGAGAAGCAACTTATTTGGGGACTTGTTGAGAAGTAGTCAGGGAAATAATGTATCTTGGCTGTGGAAGGTTGGATCAAAGGAGGTGGCTATATGGGAGCTCAACAAAGCAAAGATATGACTTACAAGTACATGAAAAAACTTGCTAATCTTAATGGGTTTCTTAAACAACTCTCGTTTCAATAAGGCTTCAAATCGAATATACTTTTTAAATAAGACTGGCTTGTTGATGTTTCTAAATAGGATACTATTGATAGAAAGAAAAGTAACATTTCAGACTTCTCGAAATAGGAGGAAGAAATTCTGACCAAATCTGTTGAAAAAAGAGAACAAGAGCTTGCTTAGTTTATCATGCGAACAAGCCAGGAGTAAGGCATCTAAGTGGCCAATAAATCTTAAGTCTTAGTTAGCGATGATAGGCTGCAGCTTGAAAATTATAAACCACCTCTCTTTAATGCTCAAAAACGCGTGATTGTTCCTCAAGACTATTTAAAAAATGTTTATGTCTTAAGTCCCAAGTAAAAGCCTAAAAAGCAGAAGATATTTCCACATTACAGAGGTCATCATCTTTGGAAGGGTGAGTGGCAAATTCTTCAAAATGGAGGTCTTGCATACATTGATGAGAGTAAAATGCAAGAACAAAGGAAAGTGCTGACGTACATCATTAAGAAAATTGGTCGAAATATTCTAAGTGGTAAAGGAATTCTTAATATTTCCTTACCTGTCGACATATTCTGCTGTGAGAGTAATATAGAGAGGTTAGCAATGTCTTTAGGTTTCTTTCCTCATTATCTTGAAAAAGCCGCGCAAATAAAAGAGCCTGAAGCTCAACTAAAATGCATAATTGCCGCAGGTATGGGTAGTGGACTGATTTACTTTTCGATGGAGAAGCCTTTTAATCCAATTTTAGGTGAAACTTACCAATGCTGGATTGATGATTGCCCAATATACTATGAACAGATCTCTCATCACCCACCTATTGCGGCTTTCTTGATGAAGGGCAGGGGATATACAGTTTCAGGATGCGTTGAGGCTAAAATGTAAATATCGATCAACGGCGGTACAGGCGTTAACGAGGGAGTTATTACTGTTGCTTTCGACAATGGTAACACTTTCTACTATACGAGTGCACCTGGTTGTCTTTCCGGGCTGACTTATGGAGAACGTAAACTTAATCTTATTGGAAAATGTACTTTTGTTATCATATAGGTTATTATTGGAGCAATTAAGGTCTTTTTATGGAAGTCAACTATAATCCAGCTCTTAAAACTAAAGGATTTTTTGGAGGAGTCAAAGGCTAGGGTGAATAAAAACTCTCAGATTACTTTTAAGGCTTCCTTAAACAGTACCCTGCAGCAGCAGTTAAATAACTTTGCTCAAAGAAAGCAGCGAACGGTCGATAAATCCCAGCAATACCAAAAGGACTACCAAATGCCGAGCCAATAAAGCAGTTGTATAAGGTGTACGGTAGATGGAACAAGTACGTTGTGTGTGGCGAGTAGAAAGTATTCGACGTAGATTAAAATCGTTATATTGCTCAAACTTAATAGAAATATCCTCTGCCCTCGCATAGTAATTACCGAGAGGATATCGTTTATAGGAGAATGAGAGATTTTGTGGTATCTCAGGAGTTCAAAGAAGTTCTCGAAGTTCAACAACGATAGGATAGGAAACAGCGACTTAGATTTTCTAAAACTTCTAGTCATTGAAAAAATTATTATATTTATATTGCAAACTACTTATTATAAATACCATCATAAATAATTTAACTCAGTTTAAAAAATGGAACATGCTACTTTACTTTTTGTGACAAAACTGAATTAAGAACATTAAAATCATATTATAATTTTAAATTTGACAATCTTTGACTCTATGACAAATTTACACTAAAATAATTGAACATCAAATTAAGGAAAAAGTCATAATCCGTTTTTTTCGCCTTATTGAGGCTATTAGTGCGTAATTTGTCATTAGGAAAAATGTTAAAATAAATATGATCATTCGCTAAGATTAATCCAAACATCGGGTGTGATGACATTAAAAATGTCATCCTCCAAAGAGCAATCGATGGAGATAGAATCCATTTCCCAATCATCATTTTGAGTCCTTTCTGTAATAAGATCAGAATAGTTTTTTTAAAAAATCTTCTCTTCAGATGAAGAAGCATTAGCCTCCTCAATGATTTAAGCTTCAATAAGGCTGATATCTATCTTTTTCTTCTCAGCCCGGGAGATCACCTTCTGAATGATGCAATCAATTGTTAGATATTGCTTGATCATTTTTTGGTGGTGACTCTTGCATTGAGCCTGAGTCTTGGTCCCAAGATAATCAGCGAGCATCTTGAACACCTTGAAGGCACGTCTGGTCTTTTCGTTCTCAAAGTGCTCAATTTAGTTTTTCAAAAAGGTTATATATTTGATATTATCTTTGATGCTCCATCTTTGATAGGCTTTGTGGTCCAATTCTTCATACTCAAGTAAAACTGATGTCCTGTTGGATTTGGTAATTTGGTTTTGCATTTTTTCCAAGTTATGTTTGACTCTTTATTTATTTAATTATATCTTAACCTTTTAATTAGAGCATCTATACTCAGCCGAGAAAATCTGACTCTCTACAGGATAATCTATTGATTTGCTTCCATTTATAAAATCATTTTACCTTTGTTAAAGTGTTAATAAATCCCTTTGGTCATCTCTTGCCCATTTTTTTCTTGACTCTATACAAGTTTTAAAAAATATTTTTAATGGGCCTTTAAGTCTTTTTTTCATTTAAGCTGGGCAAATGCCTTATATTGGGTTAACTAACTTTCAGGTTGCTTATAAATGAAAAATAAAGAACTGTGACCTTGGACCTTGCCCTTATATATGAGAGATTCTTAAATTCAGGTCATTAAATTTAATATGATTTTCTTGAAATAGATATCCAATATACAAATTGACCCTATTCCACTCATTTTCAAGAATGTTTATCAATGATTAACCTCGTCTTATAGAAAAAATCAGCTGACCGTATTTTTTTGTTTACAACTGCTATTTTTGTCAAATAATGATCAAATCAATGGACATTTGGCTTAAGATGATCAACACATATTATGAAGCCTTTTTTGATCGTCTGGCAAAAATTAGATGTCTTGATAAATATTAATGCATTGTCAATCAAACGGAAATATACAGAAACGATTTATATGATAATATTTTGTATGAAAGACCTCAAAGCATTGATCTGCAACCGAATGCGCTAAAATATATTAGTTAAGCATGCAGGTTATAGGGGGTGACAAAATTAACAAATGTTGATTTATAATATTCTGAGTCTGGAAACAATAAAACTTGCAAAATTAACAGTTATATTTTCAATAACTAATTTTTCTCCTACTTTTATAAACTGTCAATTGATGTTTATTATAATCGGATCATTCGAGTTTTGAGCAAATCCAACTTAACAACCCTCGCAGAATTCAAGCCTAAATCGATACACAACAAACGGATAGATGTTAGAGAACATAAAAATGCTTTAAAACATTTACATTATTATCATATTTGCGTTGCGGGGGTTGGCTTATTCACAATAAAATAAATATGTTATATTACAGTAAATAAATAAATAGTGTGACATACTAAATTCAAACAATCAATCAAAAGCAATAGTTGGATTTCCAGGACTAACTGAAGCTAGGGCCTCTTTCCAATTTTTTCCTTATCGCTCAGGAGCCTTATGGAACTCAACAATCTACATAAATAAATTATTACCTCAATTTATACTCCTAGTTCGCTCTTGATAACTTTGCTGAACTTTTCGAGAGTTCTTCTCTCATCGAAAATCATGTTTTATTCCAAGGCTTGCTCTCCGAAGTCTTTGAAGTTACCAGCTACAAAAGCGCCAAACTTGAGAACTTTATTGAGCTCTTATTTATTCTCAACCTTGACATCACTTCTCCAGTCTGGTTTAATTTCTCCATTTTGAATACTTGCCCTTAGTAGTTTAAGAATATCAGTCTGGTAGTCTAGGAATTTTTCACGATACACAATCACAGCTTTAGTGAGCTCTGCTTTTCCTTTCTTAGCCTTAGTCATTTTCTTTTGCATATCTCTTGCATCGGACAGGAACTTTCTCATATATTGATTTGATCTCAGAGCTGAGTAATTGATCTAAATGAGTTTTTTGGGGAATTAACAATAACCCAACAGTTTTGGATATTTTGAAGGGTCTTTTGTGACTGACAGCAAGTAATCAATGTAGTTGACTTAACAGAAGTGAGGGCATATTGGGTACAGGAACAAAAGTTGGAGGTAAATGTAGCGCTATATCAGATCGAATCTTGGTTTTAGTTTGCTGCAGTTCACCAAATAAGAGTCCTTGAAGCTCATGAATTCGTAGAATCCATATTTCAAGACATCTCTGTAGACCATAGATTCATAAGCATTTCTAACTTTATGAATTTGTTCTTCTATTTCGCTTTCAAATATAATATCGAACTCAGTAACTTCTTAATTCTTATCATCTTTTGGTCTGTAACTTTGATTTTCTTCAAGTACTTTTGCGAAGAACATTTCCAAAGTTGATAGTTGAAGAATGGCTGCGTTTGCTGTTTCCTGTGTAAAATTGGCATCGTTAATAGAGTCTCCAGCGAGAGCGCATGCAACTCTTGCAGCATCAGCTCCATATTGTTTGACGGCATCGATCAATGTCACGAAATTTCCTTTTGACTTTGACATTTTCTAATTCTCCACATTGATGAATCCATTACAGAAGAAAGAACGAGGCCATTTATCAGGTTCATCTTACCAAATAGCAGCGTGATTAAAGAGAGCCATAGTCAAGTGATTTTTAATCAAATCCTTGCCTGAGCAACGAATATCGAGAGGATACCAATACAAGAACGACTTTCTAAGTTATTACAGTTTATAATGAGGAACTTTACCACTTGTGTATGGTTTTCCAAGGAAGACAAAATCCCAGAAATCAGGGGTAAGATCAGCTGATCTAATGCCCAGAATTCCAGGTTCAGATCCTTCAAGATTTCCTTGCAAATAATGAGCAATAGTGTAATAGGCCATGTAAATTGTGCTGTCTGACAGTGACTCAATCAAATACTGAGGATCGAAAGGTAGCTTAGTTCCCAATCCAAATGATCTTGAGCATCCCCATTCATGAAGCCAGTTAATAGTATAAACAAGATCGTTATGCAGTGTCTCTGAGTTACATTTGAATTATTTTTGAACGTGAGCCATAACTCTCTTTTTCCAATCTTCGTCCGCGTAGTTGATGTACCACTGATCACAGAAACTTACAACACAGATATCTCCTGAACGAGAGACTACGTTACCGTTTGGCTCATAGTATGTGAGCGCTTGCTTCTATTGAATTAGGTCGTTTTTAACCAAAGGTTTGGCATCAGTGACTTTCTCTCCTTTATACTTTCCAATGATCATTTTACCCTCATGAAATCCCTTTTTATAGCATTATTATTTAGCCAAAGCAAGCGCATCTTTGTCATTTTGACTTTTTATCTTCATTTTTTAACAAATTGCAAGAGCTGCCAAGTTTCCGTAAGTAGGAATGTTAATAATTTCGACAGGTTCTAGACTGACCATTTGTTAAGTAATATGATACTTTTCTCTAAAAGCCTTTTTATTTCTCAAGTCAGTGACAGCCATCCAATCATCGGGAGAGTCACTGGGTACACATGTAACGACTCCTGTGCCTTTTTTCATGCTGATTGTCATCATGGGAACTGTGTATATCTTCTCGTAAATTGACAAAGGTGCTTTTAGAGGGAGACCCATCAACTATTCGCCCAAGAATTTATCGAGGACTGAAACTTTCTCAGCTTACTTAGTCAATCCTTGGAAGGCCATATTTTGTGCTGAACGTTAAGAGCAAATAAAAACTTCGTCATTTTGCATTTATACAGCCAAATACTCACCGCTAGGGAGTAGATAACAGTTTGTTTGGCCGTACATGGTTTCAGGTCTCAATGTAGCAGCGACCAAAAATACATTTTTGCCTGTCAATGTTTTATTCATTCTTTCATTATGCTAGATAACTTTGATTTTAATAAGAGTATACTATTCAGGTACGCAACCTTATCCTTCTGCTCTGTCATGATCTGCGCACATCTGCTTATCAGTAGGCGAAAAAATAGATGGTCTTCGCCCGAATTTGATGTACCCTTTGGCTTTGAGGATGTTGAACTGCCACTCAATGAATGAATTATAGTAGGGATTGAGTTATGTTGTAATAAATGATCTAGCGCTGTCAACATGGACACCATATCTTTTTAGATGTTCCTGACCCAAAGGTGGGAAATACCTCACCCAGTGCACGGGGTCAGCAAATTTGTCAATATCCTGCTCACTAATTCCCATTTGCTTAAGGATATGATATTGACCTTTCTCTCCTTCAGGGAATTGAGGAGGATTGCCGTACTTTTCCAATTAAAAGCTGAGCTTTTTAGCAGCTGCAGATATAGGCATGCCTGTGCAATGGAAGCCAAATGGGAAGAGTACATTAAATCCGCAGAGTCTTTTGTACCAAGCATTGAAGTCACACTTTGACATGGAGAATGCATGACCCAAGTGCAAGAGTCCATTCATGTATGCATATGGGAAGGTAATGAAGAACTTCGGCTTGTCTGAAGCTTCGACTGAGAAATATTGGTTACGATTCCATATTCCACGGGCTCGAGCTTCAAGACCAATTAGCTTGTCTCTCCTAGCGAAACTTTTCGCTTCAACTTTGTTGTCCATTAGAATTGCAAATAATTTATGGTAGCGATTTAGGAGCATATACTCAATTTAATATAAAAGAAATTTAAAATATCTTCGCCTCCATCTTATTAATTTAATTTACAATTTGATGCAGTTCTTATAATGTCAAATATAATTTAATAAGAGAAATTATATTTGTAAACATTTATTTCTATACATAAATATTAAAATCGATGTTACAATTTTCAATGTATCAATCAATTAATAAGCTGCTTCAATGGCTTTCCTCTTCTATTTTTGTTTATGTAGAGGCAATTTAAATGGCCCGATTAGTGTCCTTGCTATTTAAGAAATATCTTTTCAGCATGAAAGCTCCTGATAGGTAAAACAAAAATCCTCCTAGACTATAAATAGCTGCTGCGATCACTTGTGGAATAGGATCAGGGTTGAAAAATACAAAAGAGCCTGTGAAGTACATGGAAGCTCCTAGTCCTGCGAACAAATCAACGAGAACTCCGGTGAGGTCTTCAGCTAGAGTCTTCCATACTTCATTTCTTTTCATGCCTTATCTGACACCCCTTGCAATTTTCCAGGTTTGAGCAGATACAATTAGCACTGAAGCAATAATGAAGCACTCGAGTCCTTCTGTGGCCATGTTAATTTGCGGTAAGAATAAAGCTGATCCTACGAGATAAATAAAGCTGCCTATTAAATTAGTAAAAAAGTTGACACTGTAACCCTTGAATATACACCATTTTGAATTCTTAGTGCAGCAGACTTTAGACTAATAATGTGTCCACTCGGTGAAGTCAGCAAGTGTGAAAGTAAATGATCCAAATGTATACAAATATGCTGAGACAGCTGAGCTCACTGGTAGTGTCAACACTGTTGCAAAATAGGGGAAAAGCAATAGTGAACCAAATAAGAAAGTTATTGCTCCCACTGTATAGTTTGTTGCGTGCCATATTCGCCATGCTGCTGAGTTGTTCACTGTGCTTGTGGGTTCCATAATATTAACCAGCTATTATTACACAGTATATACGATTATTTAAGTTTGTATATAAATTTAGAGTTCTTTGCTGAACAAAAGGTTTAAAAATGTATGTTTGTTTTAAAATTTATAATCTGATCAGTTAGAAACTGTCGGGATGAAACATTACGTTTTTTATTTATTCACTAATTCTCAAAGCTAGAATTCACACAAAAATGTATTACAATATTTGAATAAGCTAAAAAAATATTTTAATGAGATATTTGATGCCTTTCTTTCTATTTTAATTAAGCATAAACATAATTTATAAATAGGACGGCAATAATATTATCAAGAATAAACGAATGACGAGCACTGTGAGTCCGACCAATCTTTTTCAAATTTCAATGTAAGCGTAAATCTATACCAAGGCAGCATGACCGTCATTTACTCAGACTTAACACAATAAAATCGCAGTCAAGTCCTGTACTTAACAAAGAGAAAAAACAACTGTCTCTGATGAGCTCTCGAAATGCGCATCAGCAATACAATTTCAAATGGAAAAATGCATGTACATTGTCAACTATATAGAGACCTCCAGTGAAATCAATAAGAAAAATAATAAAATATTAGATAAACTTAATGGACTTTCGCGAGTAAGACACCCGAGTTGTCAAGAAAGTGACCGGCTTAGAAACAGTATGATATTGAATAGGTCTGCAAGCAAAAATTAAATGGGTCGCAGTATTCAAGTCGAAAATTAAAGATTTGTGAAGAAATTATTTCATGTGAAGTCCACTTTAAGTCAAACGCGAATGAGAACAAGTTATCATGAACATAAAAACAGAAGCCAAATGCTAAGTCGGTATAAATTTAATGAGAGAGGTATGAATATACCGAAAAGTTAATCTGCGATTCAGAAAAGAATAAAATTGGAGCCAGTTCATCAAAAACTTAAACTAGTAGAATCGAAGGTTCGAATTGTAAAGCAGGTAAAAATCGATCCCAGTCCTCTCAAGTTTAATTCCATGAAGCTTATGAAAATGAACCCGGAAAAACATTGAATGATATGTTTGTAAAAAATATTAATATGAACAATCATATGCTTTGATGGCATCAAATTGGTGACATCTTAATAAGCTAGTGTAAAAGCTGTTGTTTCTGTTACTCAAGTTCTTGAATTCTGGGTCGATATTTTTCTTAATATAACCGAAATATGTTGTCTACTATATTTTCACTTTCCCTTGATGTAGTCTGCTGATTCAATTTTTTGTTCAGCTCGCTTGTTTGAGAGTGAAATAGCTGTCGAAATGTACTTATTTCCTCATTAATACTCGATTTTAACTGTGATTGGCAGACTCTTAATGACCTAATGCAAGATTTCAAAATTATTGCAGTGGATTATTGATGTAAAGCACTCGTGTCTTATTATAACAATTAGCGAGGAGTCTGATGAAAGTGAGAACTTATTGAATCTTTCTATTTTATAAACATCCTTTCAGTTTGCCTCTGGGACATTAATTTTTGTATGTTTCTTTCCTCAGTTTTATTATTGAAACTGTGTCTTTCACTTTGGCGAGCTAAACTGAAGTGATTCATTTGTTGAATGTCTTAAAGGGTTTTCATCCGGTCCCCAAGTGCAAATTAATCTTCAGATTGCTGTTATGTCTTCATTTTTAGTTATCTTGATCTTTCACGAGACCTTGGTCGGCCCATTGAACTATTCGAGTCCCACTTGATATATTTTTGAGATAAAAAGGGAGTAAAAACAGGATGAGCTCCATTTGGTTGCTTAGTATCGATTCCTGGACTAGGAATGTTGTCCTTTGATCTTCTAAGAGGATGGTAAGGCTTAATAGATTGTCTAGTGTGTTCGAGTCCCTAAACAGTCTGATTATGGTTAGCAATGCTGCTCTGAGAGCCTTTGTCCGAGTCATGTAATATCTTCCACTTTTTCATATTTTGAGTAATTCAGTATTTAATTTCAAATGTCAAGTCAGTTGTGCAGGTCATGAGTGTTATATGGCAATTTGGAAGGGTATGAGTTATTTGATTATGTGGATATAATTGTTTACAAGTTGATATATAATCGTGATGCCTTTCCTGGAGTTCCTCTTCTCACCCCAAGCACACAAATTCCGCAACGGCTATTACATTAACCACGATACCCTCATGAATGGTACATCAACTATTATTCAGTGAGCCCTGATGCAAGACACAAGCTAATCTTCTACTTCATCGCATAGCAATTGCCACAGAAGCTGAACGCTGAAGATCGTAACGCTTATTAATCGGAAAGGTAACTATCTATATAATGTACAGAACTAAGAAGATAGGTATTCCAAGAACTGTCTGGATGACAACTGCACTGCTGGCTCCCTTCGCGTTAGCAGTCTGGTCAAAGAAATTTAAAGCTTTCAATACATACACTATCGCGACTAATCTTATCGTTGGAGGTCTCCTGACTCCCGTGGCTGTTGCTTTGCACTCAAGAATTTACGAAGCTCGCTTTGTTGATAGCAGCAAGGTTATTGACAATCTGGTAAGAAATAAATAATGCAGGCTAAAAAATATCATTTCGGGATCTACGATTTCTCAGTGGCCAAGAAAGAAGCTCATATCTTAAACTTGCTCTATACCATGGACGCACCTTATGAGGAACTGCACTCCTGATCGATCATAAATAGATTAAAGGATCATATTTATTATTTAAATAAATCATCACATTGATCAAAAACGAGCATGTTTGCTAAAACTCACGTTATATTATCTCCGAAGCGTGTTTTCATTCATCTCTTTTTCGTGTGTTTATTGAATAGCCTCTTTCAATTTTTAGGTTCGCTTCACTTCGCGAGTAATTCCTTATTTCTATAAGGGGTAGTTTTTGATATATGCATTACTTTTACCCCATTCAATTTGCTGGTGTCTCTCATAGTACCTGCCCTCCGGTTGCTCAGTGTTTATTCTAAATCTTTATTTTAATGGCGTCTTCGATTTTTTTGGTTATTCTGAAGTAAAATTAGGAGTTTATATTGCTTCATATGTAAACCGAGAAATGTTCAAATTTGGTTGCTACTTAACCCGAGATGTTGATCTTTTTATAATTTCATCGTAACTTAATTTTTCAATAGATCTATTTCCTGAACCTTAACGTATATATGAAAATTTTCGTCCAGAACTTAATCTAAGTTCATCTTAATTCAAGTTATCTTAGTTAGTTACATTATATTTGTATCTTAAATTCAAATTTGTTGATCTTTCAATTTCTTATCGTCTTGTACCAGAATGTTAACCTCTCAGTACTTATTTTTAAGGTAGGTACTTTCTTGTATTTAATTTTGAAGGTGTTTTTTCGTAGGGTCGCATAAGATAAGGATTTGGAAGGTTTTTTTCTGTTTTTTTCTTATTACATGACCCTTCAGCTGTCCGACCTTGTATAGGACTTTCAGCTCGTGCCATATTATTCTTCATTTTTTATTTAATAATTTTGCTCCTGATATCTTTTAGTCTTGAATGCTTTCTCTTAGTGTTATCTTAAAATTGTTCACGTTGCTCATAATGAAAGTTCTCTTCTTTTTATGGGTCGACAATTATTTATTCCATTAACCTTGACTTAACTGTTTCCTTATATACATTCTCACTACTTTTCAGATCATTGATCGCTTTATTAAAGAATGGAGTTCTCTATTACTTTAAAGGAGAGCTTTAATTAATTTAACGATTAATCCAGACGGCTAAATCTGCTGGTTTCATCCTCTATTAGTAGTCATAGTCAAGCATATTAGCTACAATACGGGCAATTCTTGCATCCTGGTAACAAGCTTAAATTTCCTAAATTCTTTCAGTGATCACAGTATCAAGGATCTCATAAGTTATCAGGTCATAGCATTCCGCAGAATTTTTTAGAGTACAGACTTAAAGCATTGCCATACCAAGTGAGAAAACATTGCTTTTTAACAATATTTATTGTTATTTTACAACAGGTTAGTGACATCGTGCTGCAATAATAAGCTATGGTGATGCTGCTGTGTATTATGCTCGCCTGTATTTCAAGTTTTACTTCAACTGAGTATAAGTATCTCCATTAACGAATTATGGAGGCATTAGCTTGAACTTGCCATTACTTAAGTATATGTTATTGAGGCTTAGGTCAGGGTATGCGATCTGAATGCTTTCAAGATAAGCCAAAGTATATACAAGATTGATTATCATATTCGTTACTTAATTACTTGTGAATTTCTTATTAATTCGTGCTTTATGTGCGATAAGATCACTCAAATTTCTCGTTGACCTCTACATAAAATATGCTCGACCATTGATCTCAATTCTTTAACACCCCTTGAATGGTACCGACTCAATTTTTAAGATACCTTCAAATTGTACTGTCTGTTAATTCGAAGCAATGTTATTTGGAGTTATTTTCTTGAGATTATGGTTGAGTACTGCAGATGGCGCTTCTTGTCCCATAACGATAATGTCGTATAATATTAAAACAAGCACATTAATTATAATAATTATTGATTATAAAACTTAGTCAATTATCATTGTGTAATTGGTTAACACTTGTAGGCTCTTGCTTTGAGGTATCACTATTTTATACTTGTTCTTCTTTTTTAGTCTAAGTTTATATTTGCTAGGTTGTTTCTTAAACATCTTCCCATTATTCAGAAGAAGACGAACTTTAATCATCATCACCTTTTTGTGATTGCTGACTGGCTAAACTTTATTTTCTTCTGGCTTCAGCTTCTTTCTTTCTTTTAATAGATTTTAACTTTTTTTTCATTTACTTATCTCTAATTTTATGTACCATTAAGAAATCGGGTATCTTGCTTACTTCAGCTATGTTTTCAATCTGTGTAAGTTCGTAGCCAGCTAGTTCGTTACCAGTTTCTTATTTAAAGTGGCACTTAGTATAAAGTTCAACATATTAGTTTTATTTCATGAATGATATACCGAAAGACGGGTGTTTTTGAGGAGTTTAGGGTTATTTTTTTTAGCAGTCAAGAACTGTAAATTTCTTACCATAGCTCTTCAAATTGAATGTCTCGATCTAGCTCTAATAAAGATTGTATTGAGTTGCACTGATTTGTACTTTCCTAAAGCTTGCAACATCTAAAAAATGCAAGCATGAGCTAACTTTTACACATAGCAATACTTAACAGCAGCTTCCCAACTCTTTCGACAGTTTGCGAGGAATATGAACTAAGTCATCTTTACATATTTTGGGTAATACACAAGAGTGAGTTATTTTAACATTTGAAGTATTTTCTCGTTAATTATGCGAAATTAATTTTGAGGAAGTTTTTATTGCAAGAGGGAAACGACCTTTAAGAAAGTCCATAAGCCGAGTTGCATCATTTTCACTGCTGAAGAAGATATCCACGCCTCCCTCAACTTATTCAGTCTTCACAATTCTATCAAGTAACTTTTGCTTTAACAGAACTTGTTCTAAATTATGAATTGTGCGTTTATGTTTAGCTTGTTGTCTCAATTGTACCAATGCAATCCAGTCATGAGGAGTGAATTTCTTCTTACAATCTGGACACTGAGTATATTTTTACACAAACTAAACGACTTATGTGACCTAAACTTTCATACCCTAATTAACTTCTCTGTTGAATACTACTTTGATCTTCATGCGCTTAGAGTGAGGCTAAGTCCAAATGAATGAAGCCGACTGTACTTAAACTTTGTTTAGTCCTTTGACTTTCTTTAATAGAATTGTAAGCATTTATTGACTTTCTCGCTCGCAGTTGATCCATGGAGGTCTCTCAAATCGTTAGCAGTATCGGCAGTAGTTTATGTCTGTTCCTTCAAGGAATTTCTACTCCTCCAGTGACTTAATTGTGCAAGTGGGGCATATGGAGCCCATCGTCGGTGTAAACTTGATGCCGCACAGGGCACAGAGAATAGTTGCTCGTGTTTCAATCATCAGACTTATTATAATATTATAAATGAATTAATTAAGTGTTATATTATTATGTAGGTCGATGTAAATTCCCAATTCTTTGTAATTATGATCTAGAGTTATATTAAAACAGCATGATTCAGGTCACTCGACTTCTCTGTTTCTTCGTTGTTGCGGTGTGCGCATAAGGGTTAATAATGTGCATAGTCTAAAATAATTACCCTCCTGCCTTACTGACAACATGTTTTATGGTCTTACTAACTGTGATTATAAGCGAACTCACAAAATAATGCTTACTAGTTGAAAAGAAGGAAGTACAGTCGACAATAGTACTGGTGATCTGTCTTCTGCTGACAGTGTTCTGTATGATCTTATTTCTATCATTGCTGATATACTTGTCTGAGTTTCAGCTGCAAGAAGTACAAAGCAGCTCGCGATTGCTTTCATTTATGATATATACATCTTAGATGAGCTTCACAGCAGTGGCATGGGTCAACTTGGTTTTCTATTTAGGATGTGCCTTAGGAATTGGATTTTATTCAAGAGAATATTACCGCATTTTTTGGGTCAATAGTATAGTGCACATCTACCGGTATCTTAAGAGGAAAGTCAAGAATTTAAACTAGAGTCTTCTAAGTGGACTGCCTATCGTCCCATTTTCAATGAATATAAACGAAAAGCTGTGTACGTTATGCCTTTAAGATTTTAATCAAATTTAACCAATAACTCAATTAGTATGTAACCATTGTTTTCACCGTAATTGTATCAGAATATGGGTGCTCAAGAGCAATAGGTGTCCACTATGCCGGGGTAGAGTCATAAATTATTGATATTTCTCCAATTTTATTCTTTTTTAGCATTTATAATACAATAATGTATTAATCTTAAAATAATGATTAGAAGAGCATTAAATAGGATGGTCTTAATAAGATAAAAGTTTATCCTTTCTTCAAAAAACAAATAAAAACACAACAAAACTATAAAATCATTTAAATGTTAAGCATGAATAATAAAATTGTTGCAATTGTATGCAATCAAGCTAATTATACATGGAGTGTTCAACACCTAGATTTAAATGGCAACATTTTAGCATTGGTTTAACTTGGAGATTATTCTATTGATAGAAATTTACATCTAAGGCGAATTGGCGAGTTTAAGGTCGTTGTTCTCGTAAAAATTAAGGATTCATTATAATTTTTTACATGGAATTTAAACAATTATTAAGTGCAAAAGACTGTTATTAAGGTAAACATGAATTTTGTCGCATTTATGACTTTTAAATAGAGTCAATTAATCTGTGTAATTTTAAGGAGTAACCGAAATTAATTTGAAAATTTTATACTTGAAGAATTAAAGTAAATCTTTAAATCTTTAATAATATCATATAGGGAGTTTTCAACTGGCTAAAAAGCATTGTTTTTGGACGGTAAATAAAATCAATTAACACTCAATGATCGCATTCATATAAAGTTAGTATGCAAATTCACTTAGCTTTCGCGTTTATAGTTTGCATGACAGCATGGGATTTGACAATCAAGACTAAATTATTTTCAATACTGAATTCAACTCAAAAAGCTATCTATATAGAAGTATTGTTGATATGTGGCAAATAGACACTCATAAACTTTATCTGCAAGTCAGTGTATTTATTAAATCGCATTATTTAGAGAATAAAAAATAAAGCTAATTAGATGAACTTAGAAAATAGGAAAAATATATAAATTATATATGGAATACAAAAACAGGAAAAATAAAAACTTTAAAATAAACTGACGCATTAATTAACCCTCATCGTATTCAGTTTACGAATTCTATCAGAAATGTCAGTGTCTACTACTTGGAAGGCCTAAGTCTCAAATAAAGAGCTAGATAAAGTAGAGCTCTGTTTAGTTTAACAGGAATGCCTGTGAATTATCAGCAACCTTGGTAGCCTATTCCTGTTTATTTCTATAATATCGACAGTAAGAGAGTATAAGGAGAATGTTTCATATCCAAGTCTACACATAAGCTCATATGGTCAGCATACTAACCAAATATACTGACTATGTACAACGTCTTTAATAGTCTTGCTCTTTGGGAAGTGCCAGGCATTGTTAAATTTGATTTTAGCATCGAAATGTATGCAACTGCTATGTTGCTTTGCTTAATTAAGAAATGTGATGAAGATCTGCTTGCACAAGTTTGTAGTCTCATTTCTGATCATGACAGAAGAGAGAAATATTTTGTTTTTTAATCTACTAGTCCGCAATGATAGCATCATACAATTAGATTTAGGATAACAGTTAGTATTGATCGAAGATAAACAATTTGATAGATTAATTACAAATGCAGTCTATGATAAATTGGACTCAAATATAAGCTATATTCATTTATCAGGAGAAAGTTAGAAAAAGTCAGACTGTTTTCTATTTCTACCTTTGCTAAACCGATCCTATTTACCTTAATTAACCAAATGCTCAAGTCTAGCTATCAATTTTTTGTTCTGCATTTTTAAAGTCTAATTTTTCTCCACTTGAGTGCTTAGATCGTACCTCAGTTTTTGGTACATGCCTGCCTGAATTTATGAATATTTTAGTTTGCCCACCAGCTATGCAATGTGCTCTTTATATTTCTCTATTTATTGTGCTAACGATTATTTTTCACCGTCGTCGGTGTCATCAATGCTGACCACTTATGCCTTTACTGACATCTATTAAATTGTTTTGTTCAGTAAGCTAATGACACTATCTTGCTACTCACACCTTTTGTGAGCATACTGTAGTTCCACTTGATATATGGTGATTGTTTTTTATTTTTCCCTCAGCGCATGCGAAAATTGATTAATTATTTAATTTTTCTAAGCGAGTACTTCGTTGAAACTTTATATTTTTTTATACAACTGTTGATTCTCTTCCTTGATGCCTTTAAGTCTCTAATTTAATTAGAATATCCTTTTATTGAGTGCCTAATTTTTTATTTTGAGATCATTCATTTCCTAATTAGCACGTACTTTCATCCTAATTTCCTCGGCAGTTTAGAATGTCTTATTTTAAGGCATTTTGAGCTCGGGTATGCTAGTACTGGAAATAGAATCTCGCTCTGTGTTGTTGTAGCAAGTCGAACTTTATTTTGATTTATCGCAACGGCTGAAGCTCGCGAAAGAAGCGATTGATCGTACGCTTTCTGTTGCAGTGATTTGCTGATCTAAGTACTTTTTTGGCGAAATGTATGTCATCGCTTAGGGTTGCTCTAAATTTTTCTATGTTTTTCTGGTGAAAACGTTGGGCGGTTCAATTCTTTTCCTAGTAAATTTGGGAGAGATTGCTTAATGAGCGTGACCTATGCGTTTCAGAGTTGCGATATCAGGGGATCGAAAGTCCCTGTTCCTAAGCTATGGTCTGTTTTCCATGACACTAAATTAACGATATAAGAATAATAAAATATCAATCAGCATCATTGCCAAATTGACGATCAGGTAGAATCGTTTAACTCGAAAACAGTCAATTAAAAAGACTTCACTTCAAGTAAGGTCTTATAAATGGGTTTGTATTAATTGAATATTTATTATTGACTTTTTATAGTAGTAAATACGCCAATTTGTACTACTAAATAAATTCGTAAAATACTGTTAAGAAAGTATCATAAAATAAGCCATTTATACACAATTTAGTAATTATAAAAGAAAAAAAGCTTTATTGATATGTATAATACAAAAATAAATAAAGTATGATCAACATTAACAAACTGCCCTTATAACTGCCGCTGTTAGTGTGCGCCCCGATGGTAGACCAATCATAGCTGCCATTCCGCATGTTGACTCGTAAATATGGTTCAAATTTGTGCTATACTCCGATGCTGCACTCAAAAATGATGACCTCGCAGAAGAAGTATAAATCTGAGCATTTTACTACTTGTCCTGAAGATAGGCCACTAGTTGCACAGATCTGCGGTAATGATCCTTAAACTATGGTCAAAGCTGCCAAAATGTTAGAGAATTAAGTTGATGCTATTGATGTTAATTTTGGGTGTCCCCAGGGCATTGCAAAAAGAGGGCATTATGGATCGTTTCTATTATAAGAGCCACAAGTTGTATACAATGTTGTCAAAGCATTAGTCGATAATGTTAAAGTGCCCATCTTCTGCAAAATCAGAATTAGAAGGACAGAAGAGAAAACATTTGAAATAGTCGATAAGATTATCAGCGCAGGATGCTCACTATTAACTGTACACGGCAGAACTAAGTAACAGAATAAAGAACGTGTGGGTGCTTGTGATTGGAAAATGATCAAGAAGATCAAGGACTACGTAAGTATCCCTGTTATCGCCAATGGAGGTGTACATACCTACGAGGACGTTGAGAGACTCATTGCTGAGACTGGAGTCGATGGTGTAATGAGCGCATAATCACTTTTATAGAATCCAGCACTATTCAGTGGTAAAAAGCACTGTTTAGACATCTTGGCTTTAGAGTACTTGGAATTGACTTAAAAATATCCTGGTGCTGGCATTTCTTGTATCCGAGCCCACCTATTCAAAATGCTATATAAGGGGCTTGCTTAAAATGTAGACCTTAGGGAACGAATGAGCAAAGCCGAAAATATATAAGAGTTTAGAAAAATTGTCGTCTAACTAAAGTAGCGAAGACAACTCAAAACAGTATAGTAAAAATTTGGTTGGTACACTCGATACTGGGACAAATGCTACGTGAAACCTGGAGGATAGAGCACAGTACTACCATAATAAAACGAACTGCAATAAAAATAATAATTACCCAAACAGGAAGATAGCACAAATGTAAAGTAAAGTCTAAATGAATAACCAGTTAATAAAACTCAGAAGATGTAACTT
>APMI01005722.1_pt1 | contig 24204 bp, 28 predicted proteins | sample 667938 | NCBI WGS metagenome assembly APMI01 (sample SAMN01084076, study PRJNA167559) | wastewater metagenome | biome: Wastewater | place: Denmark: Ejby Moelle, Odense | collected 2011-11-28
CGCCACGGTTCGGTCGCCAACATGTCAGCGAAGTTGTCGTAGACACGGATCGACTTGATCCGCACCACGCCCGAGGTGTGACCGGTTTCGAGCTGCAACAGCTCACCAGCCTTCAGGCGCTTGATGTTGTCGTACCCGACACGAACCTCCAGGGTCTTGCGACCCGACATGATCGCGTCGAAATACGGACGCTTGATGCGCATCTTACGCACGGTTGCTCCTTCCTTGTTGAAGTTCAGTCCCCACTGTTGCACGACGCTGTTCGGTGCGTATCCGCCAGGGAACACACCTTCGAGCGTCCAGCCGTGACGCTGGAGGCAGGCGACCTGCCACGGTTCGGGAACGAGGTGAACATACAGCTTGTGACCGTAGTCCGCCAACAATCCCTGAAGATCGATGACAAGCGCTTCGAACGCTGCCTCCGACGACGCCACGAGAGGCATCAGCTTGATGGGCTGACCCTTCTTGGGCGTCGCACCAGCGATGCCAACCACCTCACTGCCACATTCGGCAGTGAAAATGATCTTGTACTTGGCGTTTACATCGCCAAGTACCTTCCGCTTGTAGCCAGCGAACAGGGCATCAACCCAGTCGTCGTCCACACCACGAAAAACATCGCTCATCTGCGACAGTATGAGCTTCCGCGCGCCATCAGCATGCTTTTCCTCGTCGAAGGGAATCACCGAGACATTGGGCGAGTCGAAACCTGCCTCGTCCACGAGCTGCTTGTACAGCATATGCTCGTCGACACCTTGCTTGTAGTGATCCTTCGCCGTTCCAGTGATGCGGAAGCCCTTCCGGAGGAAGAACTGAAGCGCCTTCTGGTTGGGCGAAGCAACGGTGCAGTACAGCTGCCGAGCACCGAGACCTCTGGCGAAGTCTTCGGCATGCTTGAGCAGCATGCTTCCGATTCCCAGCTTCCCACGGTAGTCGGTGCTGACGATCAGCGGACTGATCTTCGCCGTCTCCTGCTTCTTCTCCACGACGTGGATGATGCCGACTCGCTGCCCGTCCTGCTCGGCAATGAACATGTACTGTCCAGCCGAGAAGTGACCGACGTGGTCGACGCCACCCTCCATGTGGGTGTCGAAGATGCGCTGTGCGTGCGCACGGTGGTCGCCGTCATAGAACGGGCTGAGCGCCCGAACCATGAGGTCAGCGACCCATTCGAAGTCGTCAGACGCCGCAGGGCGAATGACAACGTTGTTAATGACCGTTGATGCGGTCATGGTACACCTCCCGATGATTGCTAGGATTTTTTGGTTGACCTAGCAGGTGGATAGGACGGTAGTGATTATAACAGAGTTTATGGTTTTATGCAACCTACAGGAGCACGAATTCGATGCCGATAATACCATCTTGCTTCTGTTGCTCAACAGAGTAGAATTCATTGATTTGGTTTTCAAGCCACTCAACGCTCTCGCCACCAAACTTAGCGGGGTCATTATGAGAGAAAAGGTCATGGAATGTTTCGTAGCGCAGCAAGCCGATAACTTTCACCGATACAGTTTGCTCGGTGTTTTCTCGGTTCGTAAAGACAATAGTATCGCCAATCTGGATTGTTTGGCGTTTTTCATCATATAGTCGTGATTCAATGGTTTTTGCACCTGATGTAATGGCGTCAAATGGCACGGTGGCAAGTTGTAGTTGGTGGGTATTCATATCTGTGATTATAGCATAAAATATAAATGACACACCTTTGACAGTGTGTCATTTATATTGGCAGGGGTGATAGGACTCGAACCTACAACCAACGGTTTTGGAGACCGCTACTCTACCAATTGAGCTACACCCCTGTATTCATTGGTACGAAAGGTATTATACCAGATAACCTAAGGCTCGACTACTTGTCAGATTCATCTTCTTGCTTCACCCGTACAGCACGCTTAAAGTGCTTATCGGCGACGTCATCTGCATAGCGAGGCATAGGAGGTAGCGCCAATAGCTTTTTGGTGCCCACCTTTCCATCGTCGAGGTCGATGCAGGCTTCGACAAAGAATTTATCGATAAGCCACTCGCGTCCAGGTGCAGTTTGCCCAACAACGGTAATACGCCAGCGATTTTCACCCCACTCTTCTATGCGGGTAATTCGCAGCGGTTTGGCGAGCATAGTTTTGCCTTTTGGTATGGCGGCGATGATTTTTTTAATGGCTTTTTCGCCAGCTTCTTTGTCGCGCACGAATATATCTACCGCCATGGTGCGAACGCCCTTGGGCACTACATGCACCCCGGTAATGTTTTGGTTATGCACCCATATAACCTCGCCGTTGAGCGAACGAATGCGAGTACTTCGCAGTGTAAAGCGCTCAACAACACCGGCTACATCCCAGTAGGGTTCAATTTTGATAAAGTCCCCGATTTTATACCAGCCCTCAGTAATCATGGCCGAGCCGGCGGTGAGGTCGCGCAATATAATACCGATTGTCTGCCCCGCCACTACAATGAACACCGTACCAGCCCCAATGGCAGCGGCACTATTTGCGGTAGTATTGTCGGCATACGGGCTAAGTAATCGCCAAGTAAAGTAGCCTACCACGAGTACAACAAGGGCGCGTACGACGGCCACAGCAATACTAAGGTAGGTTTCCGTTTGACGCAGGCGCATAACGCGCGCATCATCAGATTCATTATCGCTCCGGTTGCCAACAGCTTGAGCAACACGTACTATGCCACGTGCCAGGAATCGGCTCAGCCAGTACGCAAGCGCAAGTGAGGTCATAAGGATAATCACGGAGCGGAAAGCATTCGGCGTCGTGAAAAATTCGCCTACCTCGCGCAAAAAGTTTTGTAAGTCTCTATCTGTTGCCATAGTAATTATTGTAGCAAAGGTGGGGTGTGGAAAGAAAGTTGTAATATTTTTCACATAATCTGTTGCAAAAAGCATAAGCACGGGTCTATAATGGTTATGAAAACACCAATAATCACCACGAGGGGTAGGCCGGACGTTAGTTCGCACAGGTAATAATGAACATACTTATGTTAGGGTGGGAACTCCCGCCACACAATAGCGGAGGTCTAGGTGTGGCATGCTACCATATGTCAAAAGCGCTTGCCCAACATGGTGCCAAGATTGATTTCGTTCTCCCTTACTCAGCGCACCACCCTGATACCGAATATATGACCATTCATTCTGCGACGAGCCTTAATCCTATTCATAAGTTTGGGCTCATGGGTGCTTACGACAGTAAGTATGTTGAGGAAAGCGACCTCGACAAAGTCGATATGAAGGACTTGCAAACAATGCGTGGCGTACAAAAGCGCTATGTGACGTTTGTGGAACGCTTAGTTAAGAAGCAAGGTGCCCCCGATGCAATTCATGCTCATGATTGGCTCACGATGGAAGCTGGTATGCGCGCTAAACAATTGACAGATGCGCCACTCGTTGTTCATGTGCACGCTACCGAATTTGATCGCTCGGGCAGTGACCATGGTAACCCAGTAGTTCACGAAATTGAATACCAAGGGTTAATGATGGCCGACCGTATTATTGCTGTGAGCAATATTACCAAGAGCATTATCGTCCATAAATACGGTATACCTGCTAACAAAATTGAAGTAATTCATAATGCTATTGATGTTGCGACTATGGGTAATTACGATTACGACGGCCGCACCTATCGCTATCTTGAAGCACTGAAGTCTGAGGGCTACATGGTGGTGTCTACAGTGACCCGCTTTACGGTGCAAAAAGGCCTTGCCAACCTCGTGAAAGGTTTTGCCAAAGCGACCGACAAATACGACAAAATGGTACTATTACTGGCTGGTGATGGTGAGCAGCGTGATGAGCTTATTACGCTTGCAGCGGATCATGGCATTGCCGACAAAGTGTTTTTCACTGGCTTTATTCGTGGTAAGCAGTGGCGTGACGCATACAATGTAGCCGATGTGTTTGTGATGAGTAGCGTAAGTGAGCCATTTGGTTTGACCGCACTCGAAGCTGCACACCACGATACCGCACTTATTATTAGCAAACAAAGTGGTGTTGGCGAAGTACTGGGAAGCATATTCCGTTATGACTTCTGGGATGTCGACAAGTTAGCCGATCAACTGGTAGGAATTGCTACGTCACCTGCCCTCAAAACCTCACTCAAGGAAAACGTGAAAAAAGAATACGCACGTTTAAGCTGGCATGATGTTGCACAAAAGTGCATTGTGCTTTACAAACGTATGAAAATAGGAGCGACAGCATGACCGGGCGCGGCATAGTTCTTTACCTCCACGTTCACCAGCCATGGCGGGTACGTGACTACACAGTATTTGATACAGCAGAAAGCCACGACTACTTTAGTAGTACCAGTGAACCTCACCGTAACAACCGTGCTATTTTTGAAAAAGTTGCTGAAAAATCTTACCGCCCGATGAACGCACTTCTTAAGAAAATGCTTGACTCGCACCCTGAGTTTAAAGTATCCCTGAGTATCACCGGTACGTTTATTGAGCAGGCTGAGCAATGGGCACCTGATGTGCTTGATAGCTTCAGAGAACTTGTTAACACTGGTCGTGTAGAAATCGTCAGCGAAACGTACTACCACTCACTTGCTTTCTTCTATAGTCGTAGCGAATTTGAGCACCAGGTTGATTTGCACAAGCAAAAAATTCGAGAATTATTTGGTGTTGAAACCAAAGCCTTTCGCAACACAGAGCTTTCCTATAACGACGAGTTAGCTAAGTGGGCCGACGACTATGGCTTCAAGAGTATCATCACCGAAGGGTGGGACCCAGTGCTCGGGTGGCGCAGCCCTAATTATGTTTATAAGCCTACGGGTACCAATACCATCAAGTTGCTCATGAAAAACTATCGCTTAAGCGATGACCTTGCCTTTCGTTTTAGCAACCGCGCATGGGAACAATACCCTTTGCATGCCGATACCTACGACGAGTGGGTGAATAGCGCGCTTGGCGATGATGGCGAAGTCGTTAACCTGTTTATGGACTACGAAACTTTTGGTGAGCACCAGTGGGCTGATACGGGGATTTTTGACTTCTTTGAAGCTTTTGTTGAGAGATGGTTAGCGAATAATGCCAATACCTTCTATACGATTAGCGAAGCAAGTGATACATTTGAAGCTGCTGATAGTGTGAGTTCACCTAACACTATTACCTGGGCTGATACCGAGCGTGATTTGACGGCATGGTTAGGCAATAGTATGCAGCACGAAGCAATGCATCATTTGTATGCGCTGGAAGATGATGTACTACGCACGAATGATGCAGAGCTAATAGCCGACTGGCGTCGTTTAACAACAAGTGACCATTCTTACTATATGTGTACTAAGTGGTTCACGGACGGCGATGTTCATGCATACTTTAGTCCCTATGACTCTCCGTACGATGCGTTTCTCTACTATATGAATGCGCTGCGTGATGTACGCTATCGCATCATGGAGCACCACCGCACGGGAGGTCTTGGTGGCTAGGCCAATTGTACTGAGTAACGGTGAACTGCATGTCGGTATCAATAAATTTGGTGAAGTACACGACTTCTATTTTCCGTATGTAGGGCTTGAAAACCATGCTGCCGGGCATTCGCTTCGCCATCATGTTGGGGTATGGGTTGATGGCACTATAAGCTGGCTCGATGAAGATGCGTGGGAATTCGATTTTAGCTACCCGCATGAAGCCTTAGTTGGGCATATTATTGCTAAGAATCATGATCTTGGGGTTATGATTGAGTTCGATGACACAGTTGATGCGGAGTTCAGCGCTTTCATGCGCAACGTGCATGTTATCAATTTACGTGAGAGTACTCGAGATATGCGCATATTCTTTCATCAGGCGTTTGTTATTGGTGACTCACGGAGTAACACCGATACGGCACAGTATTTACCAGATGCTAACGCAGTACTTCATTACAGAGGTCGGCGTGCATTTATTGTATCGGGGCAATACGACGATGGCGCATGGTTTGACCAGTATACGGTAGGCTTGTTTGATATTGAGGGTCGCGAGGGGACCTATCGCGATGCGGATGACGGCGAGCTGAGCATGTGCCCTGTTGAACATGGACGTGTTGATTCTACCTTGCGATTTAAAGTAGAGCTTGCCCCCCATAGCTCGACACGCCTGCACTATTGGATTGCCTGTGGGACCTCCACCCGTGAAGCACTCTATATCCATAAGCAGCTCACCACTCAGGGTGTTCACAAACGGCTCGATCGTACCGTTAAGTGGTGGCATGAATGGCTGAAACCCGCAAAAGTAATTGCTGACAAGATTGATGCCGCACACCGTGACACCTTTATAAAAAGTGCAATGCTGATAAAGTCGCAGATTGATAAGCGCGGCGCGGTAATCGCAAGTACCGACAGCTCAATGCTGAATTATTGGCGAGACGCCTATGCATATTGCTGGCCGCGCGATGGCGCGTATGTGCTGTGGCCATTAATTCGAATGGGCTACAAAGATGAACCGTATCGGTTTTTCGAATTTTGTCGTCGTGCGCTTGCGCCAGGGGGCTACCTGATGCACAAGTATCGTGCCGATGGTGCGCTCGGCAGTAGTTGGCACCCATATATTCATGCACACGGTGAAGTTGCTCCACCGATTCAGCAAGACGAAACTGCCCTCGTGCTCTTCGTGTTTAGTCAGTTTTATCATATGCAGAGCGATGATGTGATGTTGAAGGAATTTTATGAGCCAATGGTAATGCCAATGGCAAACTTTTTGGCAAGTTATGTTGATAAACACACTGGATTGCCAAAGGCGACGTATGACTTGTGGGAAGAAGTCTATATGACTACCACATACACCACTGCAGTTACACATGCAGCACTTTTAGCCGCTGCTGATTTAGCTGATATACGCAAAGACAGCGACAATGCGGTAAAGTGGCGGGCGGCTGCAGATGATCTGCATGAAGCGGCACAACGTCTTCTTTATAACGACGAACGCAAAGCATTTTACAAGGGCTTGACTACTTCACCCGAGGGCGAGATTAGCCACGACGACACGATTGATATGTCGAGCATATTTGGCGCGTTTATGTACGGACTATTCCCCGTTACAAGCGAGCAAACAACGAACGCTGTGCATACCGCACTGAGTGTATTTGGGTATGACGAAGATGCTCCGGGCATGCCGCGCTACGAGAACGATACGTATCGTCGCTCGCATGACGACATACAAGGCAACTGGTGGTTCGTTTCCTCGCTTTGGCTTGCGCAGTATTACTTAGAAACTAACAATGTTGATCGGGCACAATGCATACTCAAGTGGGTCAGGGATAATGCTTGGAACACCGGCGTGCTGTGCGAACAAATTGATCCAACCACCCGTGAGGAAGTATCAGTAGCTCCTTTGAGTTGGAGCCAAGCAGAATATGTGTCAACGCTACTTGATACTGTGACGGAGAAATAATATGAGCAGGCGTACGAGGGCGGTGGTGAAAGCGAAGCGCGCATTACGCCACATGACACCACGTCATATTATAAAAACGCGCATTACTGCACGCATTATTCAGAAGTTTGCCGAAAAAGCAGGATTTGTTTATTTTGGTCATGTAAGCCAGCGCGATGATGAGCATCGCCTCGTGCGCGGGCATACAGTGAGCGCCACTCACCTTGATGACCACTACTGTATCGGTTCGCTCAGGGGATACGATGCGATTATTGTGCTTCGCAACGACGTTATTACCAAACGGAATCGCCAACAGCAACGATGCCACTGGTTGATTTGTTCTGTTGATTTGCGTACAAAAATGACGATACCACACATGTATATTGGTCATCGCAATCGCGACGAAGCGTTCGGCGCATCATTTGAGCTATTGCATCCGCTTGATTTGGGCATGTACGCAACCTACCCGGCCGTGTTTTTAAGTGATTACACGATTTATGGCCGGGCTACTGACTCAATTATGATTGAGCAAACTGTGACGCCAGATGTAGCAAATGTCATTGCCCAACATTTTCGTGGCGCGAGTATTGAGATTGAGGAAAATACTATCTATCTTTACATTGAAAGCCAATACCCCGACGAAGCGATACTAGAAAAGATGTTGAGCAATGTGCTGTGGCTCGCTGAAGCGATCGATGTAGCATTTACGCCCACTAAAGTGGAAACGTAAACTTAACCCTTGCGAGGCTTTACTTCGTTACGACCAAGACTCTTTTTGGTTTCAACGTATTTAGCATGTTTGCGAGCTTTTGGATCATATTTCATGAGCTCTAGTTTGTCTGGAGTGTTTTGCGTATTCTTGCGTGTGACATAGGTGCGATGACCCGTTAATTCACTTACGAGTGCAATAATCTTACGCTTAGTGTTCGTCTTTTTAGCCATAGCTGCTTTCCTTTATGCTCTCACCTCTTTACGGATGAAGGTATTACTCAAAATTCAATTAGTAATTATAGCAGAAGTTAATCGTGATATCAAGAGGTCAAACACTGGTGTGGCATAATATTACCGATAATTCGTAAACAGTAGCGGGAAATCAAAGTCTTGCGCGCGGAGTGTTTGCATGACAGATTGCAACTCATCTTTGCTGGCGCTGGTTACGCGCACGGTATCGCCTTGAATTTGTGTTTTTACCTTTGGGTGAGTATCCTTGAGTGATTTTGTAATTTTTTTAGCGTCATCTTGCTTTAGCCCATCTTTGAATGGCACGTCTTTCCAGGCGCGCATGTTGGCTTCGTTGACTTTACTGCTAAGGTCGAGCACTTTGCTGGTCATGCTGCGCTTAGCAAGCTGCTTGCCGATCATGTCAACGATGGCATCAATTTGCCATTCATTGCTGCCAATAACTTTAAAGCCCTTCTTTTCAGGGAGCCACTCAACTGCTGCGGGTGTTCCCTTAAAGTCGTAGCGATTAGCAATCTCACGAACCACTAGCTGCTCAACATTATTCATTTCTGCTTTATCGTAGGTGCTCTCAATATCAAAACTAAATGTAGCCATATCTCTATTATAGGCGAGCATGCGCGTAAGTGAAAATTATTGCCAAAATAAAATGGAGCCACGATCGGGATTTGAACCCGAGACCCCTTCCTTACCATGGAAGTGCTCTACCAACTGAGCTATCGCGGCAACTGAGTGACACTATAGCAGATAGAGAACTTGTTGTCACCTACCGGTGCGAGGCAACTATGGCTAAGTATGGAGCGGAATCTGTGCGTAGATTTCTTTGGTGCCGGGTGCGATGGAACGTGCGACAACAAGTGATTCTACATGAATAATACCTTCGGGAGTTGGTTGATTAGCGACGAGCGTTGTATGGGGGTGGTAGTTGTCACCAGTGTAGGTGGAGTCAATAGCATAGCCATGCTCTGTGAGTACTGCGAGCATACGGCGATGAGTAAGGGCGAGTAGGCCCGAGGGGTCAGCAATGGTGCGAACAGGTATAGTTTGCTCTGGACCAAAAAATGCTAAATCGGCTACGGCAAGAGTAATTGTGCCAATGGAGCGTGCGCGTTTTTGGAGTGTAGCTACTACTGTATCAATTGGTGCCTCGGACAATTCTGTGACAGGTGGCGTCACGGTGATGTGGCGCATATCGTCGTAGAGCCCGAGCGGAAGATAGTCCAAATCTATTGCTGTGTAAAAATATGGTCGTTCTAGTTTTGCCATGATTCCCCCTTTGCCTTTATGATATCACCAAGCGATCTGATACTGAGCGCGCCTGCTTGATAAAATGCCGGCAGGTCATCGACAGCTGTTTCTACGCCAAGGAACATAAAACCGGCGCCCGATGCTGCCCTATAGTCGCGGAGGCTATCGCCCATGTAAAGGACTTGACTTGATGCGACACCAATACTCTCGAGCCAGTCTTTGGTGGGATCAAAAACACGCGGGTCAGGCTTGTGGTAGGTGCTATCGTCGCTTGCTTGAAAATAGTTAAAGTACTTGTCGCTCATACCTATCACTTCAAAATCGTGATATATGTCGTTACGCGGCGAACCAGTGACAATGCCGAGAGGATAGTCATGGTCGCGCATCGTTTCGATCGCTTCTTTGGTAAGCGGAAACGGTTGTTTGAGAAACTGGCTACTGTACGATAACACTGTTGTGAGTACTTCTTCGTAGCGCTTCTCGTCACCAGGCGGAATTTGATACCATGACTCAATGAGCTGGTGAAGTGGTTTCCCCCACTCTGCTTTCATTTGCTCAATAGTTAGCGTGATGCCAAAGTGTTTTTCTGCGACATACCGATGCTGGCGCATTTTAGCATCGATTGTGCCGACAACAGTGTCATCCCAGTCAAGGATAATCGCGCGGGTTGACTCGGGGACGAGAGCACGGTTTAGCTCGTAGCGCATTCTACCTCCAGCCACCCGTTAGTATGCGTATAGTATACCGTGATTGTCTTCTGATGGCAACGGCAGTATACTAGCCTTTATGGTTCAATATGGTCAATATCCCGACGCTTACTATCGTGTATCGCTCAAGGCAGTGATACGTAATGATAAACATGAAGTACTTTGCGTGAAAGAAAACGGTGACTGGTGGGAGCTTCCTGGCGGTGGCATTGATCATGGCGAAGATGTGGCTACTGCGCTTGCTCGCGAGCTTAAGGAGGAAATCGACTACGATGGAGCATTCTCGCATAGTTACATCGATATCGTGACGCTATATGACAAGCCGAATGATCGCTGTATGATGTTGGTTGGTGTGAATGTCACGCTTGCGGAGCCGTATATACCACGTTGTGGTAAAGATGCACGTGAAGTGGCATGGGTTAACCCAGCAAGCCTAACCAAAGAAGAAGCGCGTGCGAGTCGGTCAATTGTAAAATTTGCTCATGACCCAAGCCACAAAGTAGCATTTATACGTGACTATTAGGGCTAGGTATTTTTTACAGCTTACGGTAAAATGTAAGCAAGACAACATATATGTGGTCACCAATGAATAGCTAAGGAGGTGCTATGCAAGATCCAAATCAACCCGTTAATGAACCGACACCAGCTCCGGTTGCGCCGCACCCGCCTGTCATGCCCCCATCTAATGTCCCGCCCGTACCTGGTACTCCTGGTCAGTCGCAAGTTTTGGGTGTACTCGCAATGGTTGCCGGCATTCTCGCCTTTCTCACCGGGTTCTTCTGGTTCCTCAGTATTCCACTAGGCGTTGCTGCACTTGTTCTCGGTATTCTTTCTATCAAAAAGAATCAAGGTAAGGGCATGGGGATTGCCGGTCTCGTTACGGGTATTATCGGATTGCTGTTTGGTCTCGGTATTCTGCTCTTTACCGTGCTGCTTGTCACAAGTCCTGAAGTACGCAAGTCAATTGACGAAGCAAACACCACATCATCGACGTCAACTAGCTCTACTGGCTCATGGGATGCTGCTGCCGCCTATGGCAAGGTTACTACCGGCATGAGCAAGGCACAAGTAGAAACTGCGACAGGTAAATCATCAGAAAACTGTGTGGCTACCGAGTCATCCTATGGCAAAACCGAAACCTGTAACTACGGTAACTCATTTACTGATGGTGCGAGTATATCGGTTACTTACACTGATGACAAGGTGAGCTCAAAGTCAAAATACTAAAATTACCTCAAAGTAAAAATCCCTAGGTAGTCTAGGGATTTCTACTTTGGTACCGGAGGTAGGACATCGCGTATCGCTCCTTCGTTCACAAAGGGACGTGAGCAAGCTCCCGTTTCCTTTGCTCACTTCGCCGTCCCTACGGTTCAAGCTCTGCTGCGCAGAAACAAAGAAATATCCCTAGAATCACCTAGGGATATTTCTTTGGTACCGGAGGTAGGACTCGAACCTACGAAGCTGAAAAGCGGGAGATTTACAGTCTCCTGTCATTGCCACTAGACGACTCCGGCATACTCCATATAAACCAACGAGCAAATCATTGACTTATCATGGAGCCGCCTTTCGGACTCGAACCGAAGACCTGCTGTTTACAAAACAGCTGCTCTAACCAACTGAGCTAAGGCGGCATGTACAGTTAAAGGTGCAGGTACTAGTGTACTGTATAGAATGGTATTTGACAAGTGTTACATGACCACTTTGCGGACTTGGTGCACTTGCTTGGCGGGTGGGTTTTTGGAGTTTACGGCATGAGCAATACGATCGCGTATTTGTTGGGCTTTTTCCTCTTCCCCAACCCGGCTATATGCATCGGCGAGGATATGATAGCTCTGTATGCTTGGCTCAATTTCTACGGCACGTTCAAGTGACTCAATCATCTTCTTGTTGTGGCCAAGCTTCTCTTGAACCTTGGCATAGGCAATGTGCCGGGAAGCAAGGGTGTCTTCCATGCTGAGCGCTTGTTCAAATGCAAGTGCCGCCTTTTCATAGTGCGCTGTTTCAAAATAAATGAGGCCCACATTGTGGAGGCTACTGGCACTTGGTTCAAGGCTTTGGGCGATTTCAAAGCACTCAATAGCATCGCTATATGCTTGTTGCTTGGCATACAAGATTCCCAGGCGGTTGTAAGCTGTGGCGTTTTTTTCGTCGACGCGGAGGATTGTTAGAAGCGCCTTTTCGGCACGCAGGTATTTACGCTCACGCAGCGAATCTTGGGCAATATCCCAAAGCTTATCTAGTTTGCTTGATATCTTCTGAGGAATGTCAACGATGACTTCATCCATAGTAGGCTGCTTCATAACAACCCATACGCCCAGCACAATAACAAGGAGTAAACCTAACATAGTACCTATATTATACCACAATCAGTAACAATTGTAGGCGCGTATTACCGTTTGCCGCTACGCGCTCGTAAACCTTATGTAGAGTATCGGCGCGCGCAATGAGTGCTGAGGTGGGTGCAGTTGCAATGCTATGACGTAGAATAAGCTCGGCGGCACCCAGGAGCGCTAACGTTGCTTGCCGATCACTATAATAGCCATGAATTATACTTAGTTTTTCACGAGAGTTTCCTTGAAGAAGTTGCCGAGCATCGCTAATAAGCTGCCCTTTTTGTGCTAATTCGGCTGGCGTGCTTGCAAGCCTGGTTATGGCGGCAGGCAACCCATTGGCAAGATACAGCACTTGTTGCCGTTCTCGATCGGTTAATTGTTTTTGCTGATCAATCATCACGCGTGTTTGGTTTGGCAATAGTGGTTGAATGCGAATGCGCTGTAACCGTGATCGTACCGTGGCGAGCAACTGGTTTGGGCTGTGGGCTGTTAATATAAACCGTGTGTGAAGCGGGGGTTCCTCGAGAAGCTTTAAAAAGGCGTGCTGTGAGGGTAGTGTCATTGTGTCTGCATCATCAATAATAAACACGCGGCTCTTTCTAGATTTTCCCCTGGTTGATTCATAAAGTGCTCGAATCTGCCCAATACGCACACTGCCCTTTTCGTAGTCTATCTCGCCATCTTTGTTGGTTGGTGCAATAATATCTGCTAGGTTTGTGCCTGCAATATCAGTTGCTGCGGTTAACAGTCCGCTACCGTTGGCACCCTCAAGAAGGAGGGCGTGCGGCAACGATGCCCTTACCGCATCAATCTGCAACTGAGTGTTAGGATGATAAACTGGCGACATCATTGTGTACCTCAGCAAAGTACTGTTCAAAATCTATTGGTACAGGCGCGACAAATGTTCTGCGTTTTTCTGGCCCAATAGTAATTTCTAAGCTGTAGGCATGCAAGTACAATCGCTCAGCACTTGTGCCGTATACTCGATCACCGTATATGGGGCAATTAAGGTACTGTAGGTGTACTCGCAGTTGATGCGTACGACCGGTATGGGGCATCAAGCGAATAAGCGCTTTATCATTCTGAACATCAAGGATGGTGTAGTCCGTGACGGCAGCCTTGCCTTTACTATCTACACGAAAGGTGCTGGGTGCACTTGGGTTGCGACCAATGGGTAGGTTAATCGTTGCACTTGGTTGCTTCGGTATACCCTGTGTAATTGCTAGGTATTGTTTTTTTACTTTGCGCTCAGCAAACTGGGCTTTGAGCAGCGCAAAGGCTTCAGGTGTTCGCGCGCCAATCATAACACCACTTGTATCTCGATCGAGCCGGTGCACAATGCCGGGGCGATTGGTATCAAGTCCTACGGTAGTAAAGCGTCGAAAGAATTCGGCAACCGTGAATTCATCGTTAAGAGCACCTTTGCTGTGTGTCAGGACGCCCGCGGGCTTGTTTATGACAATCACATCATCGTCCATATAGATAACAGGGAGTTCATAGCTAGTGAAATCGGTCGCATCAGGGATGGAAATAGCGATACTATCTGCTGAAGTGACTTCGTATTTGGGACTGGTGGTTGGTGTATTGTTGACCGATATGTGTCCCGCCCTAATGTGTTTTTGCCAAGTGCTGCGACTAATTTCGGGATTGCGCTCAGCAAGCAGGAGGTCGAGTCGTTTTTTGCCGCTAATAAGTTGAAACAGGTAGGCGTCTTTACCCTTAAAAGGTAAGCCATAGGTAGTAATAGTACTCGTTGGATTTTCAAGGATAACACCTTCAGCATCGCTTTTGGCAGTATATATTTGCTGCATAATGTAGCGACTATCGTCTTCGGCTGTTTCGTCAAACAGTACGTAGTAGTAGTTGCGATTAAATCGAAACGATACCAGCTGGTTGATTGGGCTGGGGTGACTTTGCTTCACTTGTTCAATGTGGCGTGGTACATTGCTGTCATCTGCAATGCGAAACCGGCGCAGTATGGCAAGCAGGTCGCTACTAGTAACCTTCACTTACGGCCTCAGTCCTACGGCTTTTTGCACGCGCGCGAGGGTTGCGTTGGCAACCTGGGTCATGGCCTGTTCAGACTCGATGAGCTTAGCCTCTATTGCGGCCATGTCGACGCTTGCAAGGCGATTCTGAAAATCATGCAAGAACATTGCCATTTCGTCAGCCACAATTTTTTTAAAGTCGCCGTAACGTTCCATGCCATCAAACTCTGTAGCCACCTGTTGTACTGGCTTACCGCGTAGTAACGCCAAAATGTCGAGTAGGTTGCTAATACCAGGCTGGTTAGTTTTGTCGTAGTGCACTGCGCCAAGATTGTCAGTTGTAGCACTCATGATCTTTTTTGCGGCTACTTCAGGCTCATCGCTCAAAAATATCACGCCTTTGCCTGTATCATCACTTTTACTCATTTTTTTGCTTGGGTCGAGCAAGTCTTTGATGCGTAGGCCTTGGTCTTTGCCGAAGAACTCATGCTGTTTGGCGACAGGCTGTGGTACGACAAAAAGCTCACCAAACTTACCGTTCATGCGCTCAGCGATATCACGAGTAATTTCGAGGTGTTGCGTTTGGTCATCACCCACTGGCACGTATTGAGCATTGTACAGTAGTATGTCACTTGCCATGAGTACGGGATAATCGAAGAGTCCAATCGTAACGCGGTCATTGCCAAGCTTTGCAGATTTGTCTTTGTATTGTGTCATGCGCTCCATCTCGCCCATGCCAACAAAGTTATTGAGCAGCACGGTGAGTTCGCTATGCGCGGGTATGCGGCTTTGGCGATACAAGTGAATGCTTGGGTTGTCGAGCGGTAGGCCCGCAGCGGTATATACACGAGCATTTTGCATAATGCTTTCGTAAAGCTTGCTATGGTCAATTGGCGTCGTGAAACTATGAAGATCGGGAATGAAAAAATTGATGTCGTATTCATCTGAGCGTGATGTTGCCATGTCTATAATCGGCAACATAGCGCCAAAATAATTGCCAATATGTAGATCGTTGTTGGCGCGTATACCGGTGAGGATAACTGGTTTTGTCATATCTATCTCCTATTATAGCAGTCTACAAGGTAGTTTCTTGTGGCGCATTTGATTTAAAGCCAAGGTAGTCGGTCTGTTTCTTGTATGAGTTGTTACCAGTCATAATTGGCACAAAACCTAGGCTATGCATATGAAAGTTCACAAAGCTGGCAGCTTGTTCTGGCGTGACGTCACGTTTGTAAATTTTCCCTGTCATTTCGTACACTTGCTTCACGGTCTGACCGGCAGCACCTTCAACAAATCGCTCTAAGTCTGCCGCAACGGCATCAAGCAACTCATTAGTGATGTGTTTGTTAGGAATTTCGTACCCTATGGCATTGTTCACTGCCGACGCAATGTCATTCATGGATTGTACGCGAAGAATGGTGGGAATATGACTGGCTTTGAGCATGCGCTTAGTAGCTGGGCCCATGACTGGGCCGACAATGAGGCAGTTTGGTTGTTCGCACACGGTGGTGTGCATGTCGAGTACAATATCGGGTTTTGTGTGCTGAATATGCGCCAAAATGTCTTTGCTGCGTAGTTTTTCGTACTCTGTGCCAGCTTGCTCGTAGCTACGGTTTAGGTCGGCATCAATGTAGCGCTTGCGGGCATGGTACGCCCTGGGATTACCTATCATGATATCGATATATTCAAGGAGCGGTGAACGTTGCCTGAGCAGCCGTTGATAAAGTTTAATGCCCAATAGCTCGTTGCCGTGAGTCGCTGCGATAATAAGTATTTTCATAGTTTGTTCTCCTTTATGATAATAACAAAAGAGGCCTTTTGCGGCCTCTAGTTTGTATTCAACGAGTATAAATAGTTCAACAGACCGCAAAATTATGTGCGGTACCACCAATTTTGATTTGTTTGACTACGGTAAATCATAATTCCATTATATCACTGATTATTGCTTATGTCAATGCGTTGCTTGCGTGAACGTTGCCTTGCTTCGTCGATAGCGATTTTGATTGTCTTCACCACTGCTCCTTGCAAGAGACCAACAATTTCATGTGCTGCCAACACTGAAGTGTGTGTTACATTTGGCCGTAGGCTTACGATATCGTGAATAGTTTGGTCAAGCACAATGGCGTCAAGCTTGCCACTGATGATATGAACGGGGCGTTTAATACGGAGGATATTGGAGTAAGACTGCTGATTGATAATGGCAGTCTCTAGTGTGGCAAGATAGGCGGGCACATTGACATTGTCGGCACTAAACCCTTTGTTTACCAAGTTATATTTACCTGCCATGCGCAGTACACGTTCGGTTGCAAGTGGATTTTTGGCCATCATATCATACATTTTTCGAAGTACTTCTTCGGGTTTAAAATCGAAGCGTGAGGGATTGCGATCGGGTTTATAAAGCGGTGGACTGACCAAAACAACTGATTTTGTCATGAGAGGATAGCGCTTTGCAAACTCAATTGCTACAAGCGCACCTAGTGAGTGCCCTACCACAACGAGTGGCCCTGTAATTTTCAGCGAGAGCAGAGTTGTCGCGATACTATCGGCTTGGGTGCGAGCGCTGTATATGTTCCAGGCTGGCTTGGGTGACAACCCAAACCCTAAAAGATCGAGAGTGATAATACGCACATCTGACGGTAATTTAGCAATCGTCGGCGCCCACATTTTACCGGAACTGCCTATGCCATGAAGCATAATAATTGTCACATCAGCGTGCGCAGGTGACTGGTATTGTTTGTTTGCAAGCACATAGGGTACCTTGAGCCATTTATGCAGAATACGCTGCCACATAGTGCTAGTATAGCGTACTATTCATCGATAAGTACAAGCCGAGGGGTTGTGGGCGGTGCTAAAATGTCGGCGCCAAGATCGGTGAGTTGTTGCATATGTGCCCGTAGCTCATCTGATACACCGAGTGCAGAAAAGTCGCGACTCGTTTGTATCATGTGTGGCGTTGCAACTCGGATGCCAATGTGCTTGGCTAGCTCTTCCTCTGCTCTGCCTCCAAGGGTGCGGTCCCAATCGAGCACTCGCACGGTGCGATTAATCGGTGCAATATCAAGAGCTGAAATACGTTGCCAATACTCATAAGCGAAGGCCGAATAGTGAGGGTAGCGCTCCTCATTTGGCAGCGACTCGTTGTTAAATACGTCAGCATCGTAGAGCTCGGGGTTGGAAAAGATAGATTGTAAAAGCTTGTATTCGGGTGATTCTTTGGAGCGCACAACGGGGCGGGCCATTGCATTAAAGAAAAAGAGTAAGTAATCGCGCTGGCGCCACCCCGTCTTGCCCAGTGCAACTGCATCAAGGGTCTCGTGAACATTCAGCTGGCCTTGCCGATGGAGCTCGTCTGCCACAGCAAAGGCGTAGTCGCTGTTTTTGGCAACAACCTCTGCATACGGGATCGACGAATCGCGCTTGTAGCCACCCGCGGTAATAGCCGTGCTAATGTAATCTTCATAATTACCGGCATCTTTGCCTAATCGCTCTAAGAAATCGATGTATGCATCAACTGGGTTGGTACCACGCTGTCGCCAATCAACGGTGCATTCGGCAAGCATGGAGCGATAAGCGGTGGAGATGCACTCACTCACGAACTATTCCCTTTCAATGCGGGATGGAATGCCCGCTTTACGAAGTAAGTCACCAAAGTGACTTGTAATGCCAACATTGCCGACAAGTGTGATGCCCGTTCCTTGTATATGGTTGGCAATCAGTTCGCGTAGGCCTTCGATACCGCTAGCTGTTTCATATCGTACATAAGCAGTATCTGGCTCCCCGGGGTAAATCGTTTCACCCGCGGAAACACTGATACCGCGGTGGAGTTGTACTACCCATGTGTGTGTGCCGTCGTATACCCACTCAAAACGCACCGGACCGAGCCGCCCGGCGGCATGTTCGTAGGTACTTGCAACTGCCGATTGTACATAGGCGGGTAGTTCAACAATGCCATTTTCTCCCACCATGAAGTCATCTCCCTTGCCATCTTTACCTTCAATAAGCAGTCTTCCGTCTGCGCCCATGATGCAAGCACCGCTAAACTTGGCATCGACACCATCTTGGTGAAGAATACTGGCAATATGTTTACCTTCGGGATCTTCGCGCTGCATAAGTTGATACGGGTCGGTCCAGCCATGTGTGGTGGTATAAAGCCCTGGTGTTTGCTGATTTGGTGCGGTTCGAAGCCATGATTCATGCGAGTCAGTAGATCGCCCAAACGTAAAAGGAGCAACAGTACGATTAAATACTGTAGTTCTCGGCACATGTAACCCAATCTCATCTGCGACAATTAAACCAAATGTCTTATCGCCAAGCATATCGCTAAAGCGGTTAGGCCAGCTCGTTTCGACGCTTAGTGGTGCGCCCTTGGCCATCTCGGCCTCCCAGATAATCGTATGCTCATCTTTGTAACCATGGCGAATTGGATGAATGCTGAACTCTAAGCGAGTTTCGGGTCCGGCAGCAAAGGTTGGGTAAAAGCCATACACCTTGCGAATCACATCGGCGCCCATTTGCCGGGTGAATTGAACGGTACCGGGCTTTTCGACACATCGCGGGGTGTCATGCGGCGCAAACTCAATGACATTACCAAATGCTACGCCACTAACCCCGCCGTCATCAACGTCGACGGTTTCGTTGATAATAACATGTAATCCTTCAGCCATGAGCCGTTCTGCGTGAGCAGCGGCTTCGTCGTGATTTTTTATACCATAAATGAATGGCTTACTTTTAGGGTCAAGTGGATCGAAGCTACGCACATTGACTGAGTGCTCTGCGGCGCTCTGAAGTAAAACCGCTGCCGCATCTTGTGGCGTTGCAAAATCAGTGTTTTGGTAGTATCCTCGCACTCGTGAATATCGCTGTGAACCATCTGGCGAAAAACTAGCAAACTGCGCGGTATTAAACCCCTGAGTAGCAAGCTGGTCGAGCCCTGCATCCTTGAAATGACCTATCTCTGACATACCTCTCTTATTCCTTTGCAATCTATTTTGAGTGATTGCAAGGCGATGCGCAAGCATAGGCGGTATAAAGTAGCTAAAACATACGTACTACAGCGGTCATGTCATCAGATTTTGGTCGAATATATTCAACCTCAAAGATTTCACCTTCAACTTCAATTTCTCCCCTTCTCGGTTCCTTGCTACGTTGCAAGGCCTGAGCCACGAGCTCCTCTGGTGCTGCGAGGCTATGACGAGCAAGAGTAGAACGAATTTCTTTTAGAGTAAGATTGTCATGAATACCATCACTAGTAAGGAGGAGCTTGTCGCCACTCATGAGAGGCACAGTATCCAATGTGATGTGAGGCTCTGCAAATCCATCGAGACAATGTGCGATGACGTTTCGTTGGTAAAGGTGTGGCCATTCATACGGATCAACCTGGTCCTGCCGATATACTGCGCCTAGGTGCCGCTGAATGCGGCGTTGATCGGCGATGGGAAGATTTTTGGTTGAGGCAGCATGATCAACGCTGACATAGGCATAGGTTGTATCGCGCAGAACGTAGCCACGGGAGTCACCGCTATAGGCAAACTGTGCGTAGTTTCCGGCGTTTTCGTCAAAAAAAACTTGGGCAAGAATTGCGGTGGTTGCGATGCCGAGCTTTCCTCGTTCTTGTTCATGGCGTACGGCAGAATTTGCTTCGATGAGAGCAGTAAATAGATGTTGAGCCGCGTCATATGGTGTTTGCGCCGCTGCGTAATCTTCAAGGTATTCTTGGCAAACGCGCGCCGCCACTTGTGACGCCAACTGTGATCCAGGGTGACCTCCAAGGCCATCAAACACCCCGATTGCGCCACTCGACGCAATAAAATAACTATCTTCGTTACGCTTCGGATGACTTTCTGAAGCAATGCTGTAACCACGAGCTGCAAGATAACTCATGCCATCACTATACGGTTAAAACAAAAACTCCGCAACGATTGCGGAGTTTTGCATAGGTTTGTGCAACTAGCGCTTTGAGTATTGTTCGCGCTTGCGTGCACTGCGAAGACCGTACTTCTTGCGCTCTTTTTCGCGTGGATCGCGACGCAGGAATTCAGCCTTTTTGAGTGTGCTACGCAGGTCAGCGTGACCAACGGTAATTGCTTTGGCAATCGCCATTTTGATTGCATCTACCTGGCCTGCAAGTCCACCACCGCTTACGCGGACAGTAACATCAAACTCTTGCTGCTTTCCAACCAGCGCGAGCGGGTCAGTAATTTCAGCGAGGAGTGTTTTGTTCTTGCCCAGGTAATCTACAGCTGGCTTGTCATTGATTATCACGTTGCCCTTGCCCTTAATCAGGCGAGCGCGTGCCGTCGCAGATTTGCGTCGACCGAGACCGTAGTCATACTTCTTTGCAGTTTCAGCCATTACTTAACCTCAACTTTCTCTGGTTTTTGTGCCGCATGCGCATGCTCGTTTCCAGTGAAGATTTTTAGGCGTGCCATACGCTCAGGTGCAAGCTTGTTTTTAGGAAGCATACCCTTGACCGCAGCCTCAATAATGCGCTCTGGGAACTTCTCGCGAACTTCCTTGAGTTGTGCATCTTTGATGCCGCCTGGGAACCCAGAGTGGCGGTAGTAAATTTTGTCTTCTTCTTTGTTGCCAGTTACAGGTACCTCAGCAGCATTGATCACGACAACATAGTCGCCACCATCAACATGTGGGGTGTAGGTTGGCTTATACTTACCAATCAAATATTTAGCAATTTCAGTCGAAAGACGGCCAAGGCTTGCGTCTTTCGCATCGATGAGAATCCATCGGCGGCTGACATCAGCTGGCTTTTGTGAAAACGTTTTATAGTTGGCCATGGTTATTTAGCCTCCTTTTTAGCAGCAGGCTTTTTAGCCACTGGCTTCGCGGCTGGTTTAGCCTCTGCTTTAGGCATCGATTGAAGTTCATCTACGAACTCAACTGTTGCCATTTGAGCGCCATCGCCAACGCGCAATCGGGTTCGTTCAACGCGAACGTGACCACTTGTGCGCCCACCAAGTTGTGGAGCAATCTGGTCAACCAGCTTAAAAGCTGCAACCTGAGTGCTGAGGCCGGCAATTACCTGGCGGCGATTAGCCAAGTCACCACGCTTTGCTTTGGTGATGAGTTTTTCTATGTACCGTACGAGCTCTTTTGCCTTAGGAAGTGTGGTTTCAATCCGTTCTTCCATAACCAAGCTGGTAGCAAGGCCTTTGACAAGCGCACGGCGTTGGTCGGTTTCCCGGCCGAACTTACGTCCTTTGTATCCGTGTCGATGCATTTATAGCTCCAGTTCTGCTAGTTTATCTTTAACTTCATCGAGCGCTTTGCTCCCGAAGCCCTTTAGCTCGCGCAGATCTTGCTCACTCAACGTGACAAGATCATGTACCGTGCGAATATCATTATTGATAAGCGCGTTGGCGGTGCGTGCAGAAAGGTTAAGTTCTTCAATAGGAGTGTTAAGCTCGCTCGCTTCGTCGTCATTGTCGGTGCCAAGCGCTGGTGCTGATTCAACAGTAGTACTACCTGCAAGGGCGGAATACTGATTAACCAAAATAGCACTGGCTTCTTCAAACGCTTCGCGTGGACTTAGAGAACCATCAGTTTCAACAGTAAGCTCAAGTTTATCCAGGTTAGTTTCTTGACCAACACGAGTGGGATCAACCTTGAAACGCACGCGTGTAACTGGACTGAACATTGCATCAAGTGCAATCATGTCGCTGTGCATGCGGTTTTTGCTACTGTTTTCAATGGTCTGGTAGCCGCGGCCTGCCTCAATAACGAGGTCAATGACAATAGACTTCTTTGGGTCATCGATCGTGCAGATAACCTGCTCGGGGTTCATGACCTCGACGTCAGCAGTTGTCTTGATATCAGCAGCGGTGACTTCACCAGCTCCCTTCTTCTCAAGACGAAGCTCTATAGGTTCGTCGCTATGGACTTTAACATTGACACCCTTAAGGTTCAACATGATGTCGACGACATCTTCTTTAACGCCGGCAACAGTGGTGAATTCGTGGGTTGCCCCTTCAATACGAAACGCAACAATTGCACCACCGCGAATGCTTGAAAGCAGAACACGACGTAGGCTGTTGCCAAGTGTATTGCCGTAACCGGCGTGAAGTGGCTCAATTACGAAGGTGCTTGATGTGGTACCATTGTCGCTGACCGATGCGAGCGCTGGATTGTGAATTACTTTAGACATTGTTATATCTCCTTACCCTTTTTAACGTGAGTAGTACTCAACAATTAGCTGCTCATTAATGTCTGCTTCAGCTTCTTCGCGCTTTGGCAGACCAGTTACTTCAATCTTTAGTTTCTTGATGTCGCTCTTAATCCAGCTTAGGGGAACCTGGCTGGTGTTCGCATAGACATCGTTGATAGATGTAAAGTAGCCTGATTTGGTGCTTTTTGGACGAACGGTGATGACATCGCCGGCCTTGACGCGTATTGAAGGGATGTCAACACGGCGGTCATTAAGCAGGAAGTGACCGTGACTGACAAGCTGCCTTGCGCCACGACGACTAGTTGCAAATCCCGCGCGGTAGACGGCATTGTCGAGGCGAAGTTCAAGGAACTGCAGTAGGTTCTCACCGGAAAGACCTGGTTTGCGGGTTGCTTCGTTCATAAGCTTTGCAAACTGCTTTTCGAGTAATCCATACATGCGACGTACCTTTTGCTTCTCGCGAAGCTGAGTTGCGTACATGCTTTGCTTGCCTTGACGGCCACCGGCATGCTCACCTGGAATACCGCTCTTGCGAGCCATAATCTTGTGTGCTTTTGGATGAAGCGCGACACCTTCGCGGCGACTTTGCTTCACAATTGGAGAAGTATCTCGTGCCATAGGTTATGCCCTTCGTGCCTTACGTGGGCGGACGCCACCGTGGGGCACGCCTGTCACGTCTTTAATACTATTTACGGTAATGTCGAAGTTGCCGAGTGCGCGAATCGCTGCATCGCGACCAAGGCCGACACCCTTGACGAAGACGTCAACGGAGCTGAGACCGTAGCCACTTTTGGCTGCTTCAGCTGCTTTTTCAGCAGCAACTTGGCTCGCGTAAGCGGTGCCCTTTTTGCTTCCTCGGAATCCGCACGCGCCTGCACTACTGCTTGCGAGTACGTTACCCTTGCTGTCGGCAAATGTAATAATCGTGTTGTTAAATGTTGCCTGAATGTGCAGCTGACCAGTTGGGACTGATCGGCGCTGCTTTTTCTTGCTGCTAGACTTGCTAGCTACTGTAGCTTCTGCCATGTATCAGTTCCTTCCTATGTCTTACTTGCTGCTTTTGGCTGTGCCCCACCAACGGCGACTGCTTTACCCTTGCGAGTTCGTGCATTCGTTCGGGTACGTTGACCGCGAGTTGGAAGCCCTGCTTTATGCCGTAGACCGCGATACGCGTTGACGTCTTTAAGGCGTTTGATATTGTTAGTCACCAGGCGTTGCAAATCTCCTTCGGTAACATAGTCGCTGTCGATAATGTCACGAAGTTTTTGCTCTTCAGCCTCGGTGAGATCTTTCACCCGAGTGGTCGGCTCGATTTTAGCCGCCGCAAGGATGGTCGAAGCGTGCTTGGGGCCGATGCCGTAAATATACGTCAAAGCCACTTGCACTTGCTTGTCTGCGGGTATGACTACCCCAGAAATTCGAGCCATGCTTAACCCTGCCTTTGCTTATTCTTA
>APMI01006775.1_pt1 | contig 24196 bp, 27 predicted proteins | sample 667938 | NCBI WGS metagenome assembly APMI01 (sample SAMN01084076, study PRJNA167559) | wastewater metagenome | biome: Wastewater | place: Denmark: Ejby Moelle, Odense | collected 2011-11-28
GCGCCGGGGGCCGTGCCAGCGCGCTCCCCGCGACGTGCATCTGTTCGAGCAAGGTCGCGACATCGGGCGAGGCGAGGCGGTGATAGCGATGGCGCCCCTGCGGGTTGACGGCGACCATCCCGGCCGAAACCAGCCGGTTGAGGTGGCTGCTCGCGGTCTGCGGCGCGACGCCGGCGATATCGGCCAGTTCGCGCGCGGTGCGTGAACGTCCGTCGAGCATCGCCACCAGCATCGCGGCCCGCGCCGGGTCGCCCAGCACCGCGCCGATCTCGGCAATCGCGGTTGTCGTCACCATCATGAGCGCCTTTCCCGCACGATTTTAACCGCGCAGGGCATGCGATGCTACGATGACGGACGAAACGACACTTCGCGTCTGGCAATCTCGCAAAGCCTCGCTTATAGGCCCGCTCAGTCGATCCCATTGGCCTTCCAAGCGCCAATCGACACGCGGGTGTGGCGGAATTGGTAGACGCAGCGGACTCAAAATCCGCCGTTGGCAACAACTTGTCGGTTCGAGTCCGACCACCCGTACCAAGCTCATGACATGACTGGCCCCTTGTGAGCGCGAATGAGCGTTGACATGCGCGCGCCGAATTGCAGAATGCGCGGTCTGTAATTCGATTCCGGGGAGCGTGGATGGCCCGTCCGATTGCCTATGATCGCGATCGCGTGATCGAGCTCGCGGCGCGGCAATTCTGGGAGGACGGCTTCGGCGATTGCAACGTCGACGATCTGACGAAGCGCGCCGGGGTCAACCGGCACAGCCTGTATAGCGCATTCGGCGGCAAGGCCGGGCTCTATCTCGATGCGCTCGATTTCTATGTCGCGACGATCGCCGCGCCGTATCTCGCGATCCTCGAGGGCGGAAATGCGCTCGACGATCTGGCGCGCTTCTTCGCCACGGTGGCACGCGACGGTTTCGACGCGCGCGGCTGCCTGATCACCAACAGCGTGATCGAGCTCGGCCGATCCGACGCCCGGGTCGCCGCGATCATCGACCGATATTATGCGCGCTATGTCGCTGCTTTCGCCGGGCTCGTCGTCCGCGCGCAGGCCGGCGGATCGATCCGCGCCGATCTCGATGCCGATGCGGTCGCGCGCTGGCTGCTCGTCACGACGCAGGGGATGAGCGTCGCCGCGCGGCTCGGCGCGCCGGGGCCTGATGTCACCGATATCGTGCGGCACGCGCTTGCGCCGCGGCAGGACTGATTTTCACCGGAGACCCTATGATGCCTGATTGTACGAGCCTGACCCTCGACCAGCATCTCGCGCCAGCGGGCGCCTCGGCCGAAAGCTTTGCGCGCTTATGGGCCGGGCTGTGGCGCCAGCGCCGCATTCCGCCCGATTTGCTCGAAGCGTGCCGGCTGACCTTCGCGCGACTGCACGATGACATGGGCGAAATGGCGGCGGTCAATCCGGCGGTGGCGCTCTCCGCGGCAGTGCGTGAGGCGGTGCTGGCCGGGCGCACCCCGGACGATCCGGCTTATGCCGCCGCATTGCTGTTCGCCGAATATTATTGGCTCGATGCGCAATCGATCACCGACGAGGCGGCCGATGCGGTCAAGGCGCATTATGGCGAGCCGGGCCTCGTGCTGCTGATCGAGGCGCTCGGGCTGATCGACGGCCGTATCCGCGCCGCGCGCTGCCTGCGCGACCTTTCGACCCACGCGAGCAGCCAGGAGGCCGCCCATGCCTGATCAACCGCGCGTCGGCACCCCCGGCACCCAGACCGGCAATACGATCCGCGACAGCGCGCTGGGGCTGGTCCCCGAAACCGTGTCGGAGATCATCGCGCTCAACGGCCATGTCTGGAACGGCGCGATCGTCCCGCCCGCGCTGCTCGAAATCATCCGGCTGCGCAACGCGCGCACGGTCAATTGCGTGTTCTGCAAATCGGTGCGCTACGATGTCGCGCGTGCCGACGGGCTGACCGAGGAACGCGCGGCGATGATCGCGCCGGGCTATCAGGCGAGCGCGCTTTCCGACCGCGAGAAAAGCGCGATCGCCCTGGCCGATTGCTATCTCGGCTTTCCTGCCGGGGTCGCGCCCGATGTCGCGCCGCGGCTCGCCGCCGCCTTCACCCGTGAGGAAATTGCCGCCTCGCTGGTCGCGCTGATGACCTTCAATTTCACCTCGCGCACCGCGGTGAGCATCGGCGGCATGCCCGAAGAACCCTTGCCGATCATGGAGCTGTCGGTAAGCGTAACGACCGACTGATAATTGATTGGAGAGGACGGCCATGTCGGGGCGCTTTGCGGGCAAGCATGTATTCGTTGCGGGTGCATCGAGCGGGATCAACCTCGAGATCGCACATGGCTTCGCGCGCGAGGGCGCCAGGCTCACCGTGCTCAGCCGTAGCGAGGAAAAGATCGCGGCGGCGGCGCAGGGGCTGCGGGACGCCGGCGCGACTGCGCTCGGCATCGCCTGCGACGTGCGCGATTATCCGGGGCTGGAGGCCGCCTATGCGCAGGCGGTGGCGGCGCATGGCGCGATCGACGTGCTGATTTCGGGCGCGGCGGGGAATTTCCTCGCGCCGGCGGTCAAGCTCAGCGCCAATGCGTTCAAGACGGTGATCGACATCGATCTGCTCGGCACGTTCAACGTGTTCCGCGCGAGCTGGGATCATCTCGTCAAGCCCGGCGCGTCGCTGATCGCGATCACCGCGGGGCAGGCGGTCCACCCGATGAGCTTCCAGGTCCACGCCTGCGCCGCCAAGGCCGGGGTCAATATGGTGACCAAGTGCCTCGCGCTCGAATGGGGGCCGGCCGGGGTGCGGGTCAATGCGATCTCGCCCGGGCCGATCGGCGACACCGAGGGGATGCGCCGCCTCGCCGACCCGGAGCGCGAGAAGCAGATCAAGGGCCGGCTCGCGCTGCGCGATTACGGCGCCAAGCGCGATATCGCCGATGCCGCGCTGTTCCTGTCCAGCCCGGAGGCGAAGTACATCACCGGGACGATCCTCAACGTCGACGGCGGCTCCGATCTGGGCGACGCGAGCGCCAACGCGTTGGGGGCGTAGCCCGCGTCAGAGTTGCTTGTCGCGCAGGAGGGATTCGAAATCCTGCCCGCCATAATAGAATCCGATAATCACTACGGTCGCATCTTCTACCACGAGGGCGATTGTTACGCGGCGGCGATGGGAGAGGGTGCGTAATCCGGGCCGAAGGTCATCGCGCGGCGTTCCGATCCGAGGATAATCGGCCAGTTTCGTCAAACGGTCGATTATCCCGTCGGTGAAGCGTTGCGCGATGTCTCGTGATGCCGCGGCGGCGATATAGTCATAGATCGCTTCAAGCTGGTCACGCGCTTCGGGCGTGACTGTGAGGCGATAGATCATTGCTAGCGGCGCTCGGCGGTCCGTTCATGGCGAGCGGCAAGCCCGGCCTTTACCTCATCCAGCGATAGGCCGCGCTGCGGATCCGCTTTATAAGCGTCGTAGGAAGCGAGCGCCTCGTTGCGGAGCCAGCTTTCGACCGCGCGATCACGCGCCTGAAGCGCGCGCAACCCGTCGCGAATGACCTCGCTCTCGCTGGCATATTCGCCCGAGGCGACCTTGGCACGAACCTGCGCTGCCATTTCATTGGGCAATGTGACGCTAAATTGCTGGGTCGAGCGCATTCAGGGTCCTTCCTGTGTAGGATTTAATCCTACTGACCCCCGATTTCAACCGGGCCGCCGCGGCGTGATGCCGAGGTCGGCGGGGCCGAAGGCGTCGGGGAGCAATTCGGACAGGCGATAGGTGACAAGGGCATCGCCCTCGGCCGCGCCGCAATGCACGATCAGGTCGCGCCCGGCCATTTGCGCCGCCTCGTTGAGGACCTGCCGGCAGCGGCCGCACGGATTGACCGTGACGGTGCCGATCGGCGTGCCATGCGCGTCCATCACCCCGCCGATCACCGACGATATCGGCGAGCCGGCCGGCCGCGCTGGCGGTCGCCACCGCCACCGTCTCGGCGCACAGCGACAGGCCGTAGCTGGCATTCTCGACATTGGCGCCCGTCACCACCGAACCGTCGCTGAGCAGCAGCGCCGCGCCGACCGCGAAGCGCGAATAAGGCGCATGGGCGTGCAGCGCCGCGGCGCGCGCGGTCGCGATCAGGGTGGCGGGGGAGGAGGTATCGGTCATGGTGCGGCGACGTCCCAATTGGCCGGGGCTTCGATCCCGTCGACCCGGCGCATATCACTGGCGCGCCACAGCCGCCACGGCCGCGCGGCATAAGAAGGCGCAAGGAAATTGCCGGTCGCCCACAGGTTGCGCGGCAAAGCGGCGGTGATCTCGTAATCCTTCTCGACCGGCCTGGCGACGCGCAGCAGCACCGGCTTGCGCATATGCGCCTCGATCGTCGTCGCGAGCAACTTGAGGTCGGCGATCAAGGCATCGCGCTCGGGGCGGACGGCGCACGCCTCGTCATAGCTGATGTCGATCGCCACCGGCAGCGCTTCGGTGTCGCGCGGCACGAAGGTGTTGAAGGCATTGGCCTGATCGATCGCCGGCTGGCAGAAGGAATAGACCAGCACCGCGCCGCGCCGCATCCCGGCCGCGTCGATCCCGCGCCAATTGGCCTCGAACGTCGGATCGCGCTCACGCGCGCCACGCGTCGCCACCGCATAAGCGAAATCGGCGCCGCGCGACGACACGGTGTTCCAGTCGATTGCGCCGTCCTCAGCGCCGACATCGACCCCCTGTACCGGATAATGCTCGATCGACGGCTGCCAGCGCGTCGCATATTGCCAGCCGGCCACCCCGGCGAGCGCAAGCGCCGCCGCGATCAGCACCAATCGCCCCAACCCCCACATTGCCCCTTTTAACCTTTAATGTGCAGCACGCAGATCAACGTGAACAGGCGGCGCGCGGTATCGAAATCGATTTCGATTTTCCCCGCCAGCCGCTCCTTGAGCAGCTCCGCCGCCTCGTTATGGATGGCGCGGCGCGCCATGTCGACCGTTTCGATCTGTTGTGCGGTCGATTGACGGATCGCCTGGAAGTAACTGTCGCAAATCGCGAAATAATCGCGGATCGGGCGGCGGAAGCGGCCCATCGCGAGGATCAATGTCTCGAGATGCGTGCCGTCCTCGCGGCGGATCGTCATCGCCAGCCGCCCTTCCTCGACCGCCAGCGACAGGCGATAGGGGCCGGCGTAATCATCGCCATGTTCGCGCTGCGGCGCGAAATGATTGCCCTCGATCAGATCGAAGATCGCGATCCGCCGCTCCTGCTCGATATCGGCGGAGCGCCACAGGATCGTGCGCTCGTCCAGTTCGACATCGATGATCCGCGGATCGGCCATTGTCGTTGCGATAGAGACGAACTCGGCCGGCGACAATCCGCCCTTCCTCATCAACCAGCGTCATAGCGTCCCCGCGAAGGCGGGGACCCAGAGGCCAAGTCCGCCAGCACTGCGTTGTTTGACTCTGGGTCCCCGCCTTCGCGGGGACACGGGGTGGGGTCATTATCCACAACTCATTCGGCGCAATGCGGTTGAGCCGCGCCACAGGGGGCGTAGAAGATGGCCGGATGGCCACGCTAGCTTTCAACCACGCCGCCCAGCCGGCCGAACCGATGCAATTGCCGCGCAATGTCGAGGCGGAGGCGGCGTTGCTTGGTGCGATGATGATCGACAACCGGCTGGCCGACGATATCGTCGACCGGATCGAGCCGTCACATTTCTACGAGCCGCTCCACGGCCGTGTCTTCGCCGCGATCAAGACGCTGCGCGGCAGCGATATGCTCGCCACCCCGGTGACGCTGCGCCCGATGTTCGAGGCGGACGAGGGGATGAAGGAGCTGGGCGGGCCGGCCTATCTCGCCAGCCTGACCGGATCGGGCGCGGGGCTGATCGGCGCGCGGCAGTTCGCGCAGCAGATCTATGATCTCGCGATGCTCCGCGCTTTGGTGACGGTGGGGCGCACTTTGGTCGATCGCGCGATGGACACCTCCGAAGAGGTCAATCCGCGCGCGCAGATCGAGGCAGCCGAGGAAGAATTGTTCAAGGTCGCGGCCGACGGCGGCGCGGAGAGCAGCGTCAAGACCTTCGTCCAGGCGACGACGATGGCGGTGAAGATGGCCGAGCGCGCGCTCAATTCGGGCGGCAATCTGTCGGGCGTCACCACCGGGCTCGATTCGGTCAACGGCAAGATCGGCGGCATGCACCATTCGGATCTCATGATCCTCGCCGGCCGCCCGGGCATGGGCAAGACCTCGCTCGCCACCAATATCGCGTTCAACGCCGCGCGGCGCTGGATGCGCGATATGGAGGACGGGATCGCGCCGTCGCAATCGGTGGGGGCGAAGGTCGCGTTCTTCAGCCTCGAAATGTCGGCCGACCAGCTCGCGACGCGCATTCTCGCCGAGCAATCGGGGATCAGCTCCGAAGCGTTGCGCATGGGCAAGATCAGCCGCGCCGAATTCGAGAAACTGGCGACCGCCGCGGCCGAGCTGGAGAATCTGCCGCTGTTCATCGACGATACCGGCGGCCTCTCGATCGGCGCGCTCCACACCCGCGTTCGCCGGCTGCAGCGGCGGCACAACAATGAGATCGGGCTGGTGGTGGTCGATTACCTCCAGCTGCTCACCGGCAGCGGCAAATCGAGCGACGGCAATCGCGTGCAGGAAATCTCGGAGATTTCGCGCGGGTTGAAGACGCTGGCGAAGGATCTCAACGTGCCGGTGCTGGCGCTGTCGCAGCTCAGCCGTGCGGTCGAACAGCGCGAGGACAAGCGCCCGCAGCTTTCCGACCTGCGTGAATCGGGCTCGATCGAGCAGGACGCCGATATGGTGTGGTTCGTGTTCCGCGAGGATTATTATGTCGGGCAGAAGGAGCCCAAGCGCCCGATGGAAGGCGACGACGGCAAGATCTTCGAAGACCACGCCAAATGGGCGACCGACATGGAGCGCGTGTTCGGGCTCGCCGAGCTGATCGTCGCCAAGCAGCGCCACGGCGCGACCGGCAAGGTAGTGCTGCGCTTCGATCCGACGATCACGCGCTTCAGCGACTACGCGGGGTATTGAGCGCAGGTAGCTCCCCTCCTTCCTGACTCCCCTCCCTGGAAGGGAGGGGGCGGGGGTGGGTTGCTCTCCGTATCGCGAAACGCCAGCATGATCCATCATGCCTCGCGTCGCTCCTGCGTTGACTTCCAAGGCCCGCGATCTTCGAAGCACCGCCACGCCGGAAGAACGCGCGTTATGGGAGCGCCTGCGCCACGCCCGTCCGCGATTTACGCGCCAGCTTCCGGTCGGGCGCTATATCCTTGATCTCGCTTGTCGAACGGCGAGGATCGCCATCGAAATCGACGGTAGCCAGCATATCGAAAATAATGAGCGGGATGAAGCGCGGACGCGCTTTCTCGAACAGCTCGGCTGGCGCGTCATGCGATTCTGGAACAGCGAGGTACGGGAGAATCCCGATGGAGTCGCCGAAGCGATTCTGGCTGCCGTTGCCGATCCTCGCAGGTCCACCCACCCCCAACCCCTCCCTTCCAGGGAGGGGAGCAAGAAGGAGGGGAGTAGAAGGGGAGGCGGCTAGATCAGAATACCGGTTCTTCGCCCGGCTTGGTCGGCAAATGGATGCCGCATTCCACCTTGTCCCAGCCGCGCCAGCGGCCGGCGCGGGGGTCTTCGCCGGGGAGGACCTTCGAGGTGCAGGGCTTGCAGCCGATCGAGGGATAGCCGTCCGCCTCGAGCGGGTGGCGCGGCAGATCGTGCGCCTCGAAATAGGCTTCGAGCCGGGTCTTGTCCCAATCCGCCAGCGGGTTGAGCTTCAGCCGCCCCTCGTCGATCTCGAACCGCGGCAGCGCCTTGCGGGTGTTGGACTGAAAGCCCTTGCGCCCCGAAATCCATGCGTCGAACGGTAGCAAAGCGCGCCGCAGCGGCTCGACCTTGCGGATCTCGCAGCAGCCGTCGGGATCGTATGACCAGCGCAGGCCATTGGCGTCCTTCGCCGCGAGGATGCGCGGATCGGGGCGATAGACGCGCAGATCGGTGAACCCCAGCCGCTCGGCCAGCTCGTCACGATATTCCAGCGTCTCGCCGAACATCTTCTGCGTGTTGGTGAAGATCACCGGCACGTCGCGATCGACCTGTGCGATCATGTGGAGCAGCACCGCGGATTCGGTGCCGAACGACGACACCGCCGCGATGCGGCCCTTCAATTCGCCCGCCAGCAGATCGGCCAGCATGTCCTGGGTCGACACGCCGGCGAAGCGCGCTTCATAAGCCTCGGCGTCGCCGGCGGTGAACGCCGGCGTCACGTCGATCATGTCCAGCGCGCGCGCGGCGTTAGCCATGGCGCAATTTCCACACCGGCACCGCCGCATCGGCCGCGGTCTGATAGCGGAAGGCGTAGCGATCGAGCGTCGCGCGCAGCACCTCGGGGTCGATCGGCGCATTGGGCGCGAAGCTGTCGAAGCCGCAGCGCCGCATATGATCCATCTGATCGACCAGCACGTCGCCGGTGGCGCGCAGCTCGCCCTTATAGCCCGCCTCGCGCAATATCTGCGCCGAGGAATAGCCGCGGCCGTCGCGGAAGCGCGGGAAATCGACCTCGATCAGCGAGATGTGATGAAGATGCGGCAACAGCTGCCGCACGTCCTCGCCCGCTTCCAGCCGCACCGCGGAGGAATTGGTCTGATCGAGGAAGGCGTCCAGCGTCACCGCCGGCTCTTCGGTCGGCTCGTCGTCGCGGAAGCGCAGGAAATCGTCAGCCATAAATTGCTTCCTTGAACGGTTCGAAGCCGACGCGGCGATAGGTGTCGAGGAAACGCTCACCCTCCTGCCGCACCGCGAGATATTTGTCGGTCACGCGCTCCACCGCATCGACGATGCCGTCTTCGTTGAAGCCGGGGCCGGTGATCTTGCCGAGGCTGGCGTCCTCCGCGCCCGATCCGCCGAGCAGGAGCTGGTAATTCTCCGTGCCCTTGCGGTCGACGCCGAGGATGCCGATGTGCCCGGCGTGGTGATGCCCGCAGGCGTTGATGCAGCCGCTGATCTTGAGCTTGAGTTCACCCAGTTCGCGCTGCCGCCCAAGATCGGCGAAGCGATCGGCGATCTTCTGCGCCACGGGAATCGAGCGCGCATTGGCGAGGCTGCAATAATCGAGCCCCGGGCAGGCGATGATATCGCTGATCAGGTCGAGATTGGGTGTCGCCAGCCCCGCCGCGTCGAGCGCCTGCCACACGGCATAGAGATCGGCCTTGCGGACATGCGGCAGGACGATGTTCTGCGCATGCGTCGCGCGCAGCTCGTCGAACGAATAGCGCTCGGCGAGATCGGCGATCAGCTCGATCTGCTCGGCCGAAATGTCGCCGGGGATGCCGCCGGCGGGCTTCAGGCTGATGTTGACGATCGCATAGCCCGGCGCCTTGTGCGCCTTGATGTTCTGATCGATCCACAAAGCGAAATCGGGATCGCTGCGGTCGAGCGTGTCGCTGAGGCCAGACTCGAACGGCGGCGCGGCGAAATGCTCGGCGATCCGCTCAACCTCGGCGAGTGGCACGTCGGTCGCATTGCCCAGGATATGCTGCCATTCGGCCTCGACCTGGCGGGTGAATTCCTCCTGGCCCAGATCGTGGACGAGGATCTTGATCCGCTGCTTGTGGATATTGTCGCGGCGGCCGTTGCGGTTCCACACGCGCAGCGCAGCTTCCAAGTAGCTGAACAGATTGGCTGCGGGGAGGAACGGGCGGATCAGCGGCGCGACGAACGGGGTGCGCCCCATGCCGCCGCCGATATAGACTTCGAAGCCCAGCTCGCCCGCGTCGTTGCGCACCAGCTTCAGCCCGATGTCGTGCAGCCGGATCGCGGCGCGATCCTCGTCCGCGGCGGTCACCGCGATCTTGAACTTGCGCGGCAGGTAGCTGAATTCGGGGTGGAAGGTGGTCGCCTGTCGCAGCAATTCGGCCCAGGGGCGGGGATCGGCGATCTCGTCCGCCGCGGCGCCGGCATATTGATCCGACGACAGGTTGCGGATGCTCTCGCCCGAGGTCTGGATCGCGTGCATCTCCACCGTCGCGAGATCGGCGAGGATATCGGGCGCGTCCTGCAGCTTGATCCAGTTGTACTGGATGTTCTGGCGCGTGGTGAAATGGCCGTAACCGCGATCGTACTTGCGCGCGATATGCCCCAGCATGCGCATCTGCTTGCCGTTGAGCGTGCCATAAGGGATCGCGACGCGCAGCATATAGGCGTGAAGCTGCAGATAGAGGCCGTTCTTGAGCCGCAGCGGCTTGAACTGATCCTCGGTGATCTGCCCGGCGAGCCGGCGGCGCACCTGATCGCGAAATTCATCGACGCGCGCATCGACGATCGCCTGGTCATATTGATCGTATTTATACATGGCCTATCGCTTTCCCCTCCCTGCAAGGGAGGGGTTAGGGGTGGGTCGGGTCCGGGTGGTACGGCGGCGATCGGTTAGAAGGGCGCCGTATTGTGGGTATCCACCCACCCCCGGCCCCTCCCTTGCAGGGAGGGGAGAATAGTTGGTCATATCACCCAGCTACCCGCATTGGGATCGACCGGCTTGAGCGTCAGATCGGGGCGCACGGTGGGGCCGAGCGCGCGGATGCGATCCTTGATATGCGCCGGGCGCGGACCCTCCGGGGTGGCGGTCGCGTCGATCACATAAGGGCCGTTGACGCGGCGCGCGCCTTCCTCGGCATGCGCGATCGCCTCGCCCTGATCGGCGACATCGGCCGCCTCCTCGACATGCCGCGACCAGCCCTCGCCGGTCCACCAGATCACGTCGCCGGTGGGCAGGTCGTTCCCGGTCAAAATCCTCACGCCAATGTCTCCGCTGTTTTGGCCCAACGCGCGAGCCTGTCGTCGGCGTCGCTCAATTCCACTACCTCGCCGACGACGATGATCGCCGGGCTTTCGACGCCTTCGCGCTCGACCATCGGGCCGAGATCGGCGAGCAACGTCTTGAGCGCGCGCTGATCGGCGAGCGTGCCCTTTTCGAGCACCGCGACCGGCATGTCGGGGGCGACGCCGTCGGCCATCAATTTGTCGGCAATCTGCTCCGCGGTCGCGACGCCCATATAGATGACGAGCGTGCGGCCCTGCCCGGCGAGGCCGGACCAATTCTGCTCGGTCAGGCCCTTGCACTGGCCGGCGACGAAGCTGACCGCGCTCGAATGATCGCGGTGGGTGAGCGGCAGCATCGCCGCCGCGGCGCAACCAAGCGCGGCCGAGACGCCGGGGATCACCTCGACAGTGAGGCCCGCGGCGCGCACCGCTTCGACTTCCTCGCCGCCGCGACCGAAGATGAACGGGTCGCCGCCCTTCAGCCGCACGACGACGCTGCCCGCCTTCACATGCGCGACGATCAGCGCGTTGATCGCTTCCTGCGGCAATGTGTGGCGCGCGCGGCGCTTGGCGACCGAGATGCGCTGTGCGGTGGCGGGCGCCATATCCAGCACGCGCGGATCGATCAGGCCGTCGTGGACCACCACGTCCGCCTGCCGCAGCGCATCGGCCGCGCGCAGCGTGAGCAGCCCCGGATCGCCCGGGCCTGCACCGACAAGAATGACGCGACCGCGCGCGTCGGGATCGAGAAGGCTCGCCATAGTGCTAGGGCAGATGGCGATAAGCGCGGCCCGCGGCAACCGAGCGATGCTTGTCCGCGGCCTAGACCAGCTTTTCTCTACCCGCGAAGTGTTATATTCGGCTCGTACACTAGAGTCTGAGAGGGGATCCCCACCTTGCGTATCATTTTTGCCGCCGCGCTTCTCGCCGGCACCGCCGTCGCTGCCGTGCCCGCGCTGGCGCAGGTCGTGCCCCCGCCGACGCCGCTGCCGGGCGACGGGCCGGAGGATGCCAGGCTCAAGGCGCTGTTCCACGCCAGCGACGAGGCGAACCTCAAGCGCAACCCGGTCGAGGGCATTTTCCGCGGCGACCTGCGCTATGCGGCGCATCTTGGCGACTATCTGACCGACGCGCATTATGCCGCCGAGCAGAAAGCGGCGGAGGACGATCTTGCCGGGCTGAAGCGGATCGACCGGGCCAAGCTCACGCATGTCGATCAGATCGCTTATGACGTGTTCCTCAACCAGACCGATATCGCGCTGCGCGGCTTCGCGCCCGATATCCTGAACACGCAGAAGCTGCGGCCGATCGATCACTTCTTCGGCTTCCAGACCTTTTATCCCGATTTCGCCTCGGGGCAGGGCGCGGCGCCGTTCAAGACGCTGGCCGATTACGAGAATAACCTCACCCGCAACGTCGAATATGCCGAGATCCTCGATCGCGCGATCGCGTTGTTCAAACAGGGCGAGAAGGAAAATATCGTCCAGCCCAAGCTGGTCGTGCGCAACATGATCGAGCAGTTCGACAATCTGATCAACCAAGGGGTCGAAGGATCGGTATTCTACGCGCCGGTGAAGAAATTCCCCGATGCGATCTCGGCCGCCGATCAGACGCGGTTGCGCGCCGCTTATGCCGCGCAGATCCGCGATGTACTGATCCCGGCGCATAAGCGGATGCGCGATTTCCTCGCCAACGACTATCTGGCGCATGCGCGCGACAGCGTTGGGCTGTCGGCGATGCCGGGCGGCGAGAAGCTCTACAATTATCTCATTGAATCGAACACGACGCTGCCGCTCAAGGCCGCCGACGTCCACCAGCTTGGCCTCAACGAAGTCGCGCGGATCCGTCGCGAGATGGAGGAGCAGAAGAACAAGGTCGGCTTCAAGGGCTCGCTGGCCGATTTCTTCACCTTCCTGCGCACTGACAAGCGTTTCCAGCCGGCATCGGCCGAGCAGTTGCGCGAGGGCTATGAGGCGATCGGCAAGCGTGTCGATGCGCGGGTGCGCGAGCAATTCTCGCTGATCCCCAAGACCCCGCTCGAGATCCGCCCGGTGCCGGCGTATAAGGAAAAGACCGAAGCGGGCGGCTCGTATAATTCGGGGACGCCGGACGGGTCGCGGCCGGGCATCTTCTATTACAACACTTATGATCTCCCCTCGCGCTACATGTGGGAGATGGAGACGCTGTATCTCCACGAGGCGGTGCCGGGGCATCACTTCCAGATCAGCATCGCGCAGGAAAATGCCGCGCTGCCGGCGTTCATGCGTTTCGGCGGCAACACGGCTTATGCGGAAGGGTGGGGGCTCTATGCCGAGAGCCTGTGGCACGATCTGGGCATGGAAACCGATCCCTATCAGCGGATGGGCGGGCTCAACGACGAGATGCTGCGCGCGATGCGGCTGGTGGTCGATACCGGGATCCACTCCAAGGGTTGGACCCGCGACCAGTCGATCCAGTATATGCTGGACAACTCCCCGATGGCCAAGACCGACGCCACCGCCGAGGTGGAGCGCTATATTGCGATCCCGGGGCAGGCGCTGGCGTATAAGATCGGCCAGCTGACCATTTCGCGGGTGAAGGCCAAGGCCAAGACGGCGCTGGGCGACCGCTTCGACCCGCGCGCCTTCCACGCGCAGGTGCTCGATACCGGCGCGCTGCCGATGCCGGTGCTGGAGGCGAAGATCGAGGCGTGGGTGAAGGCCGGGGGGAAGTAAGCGGCGCTCCTTCCCCCTTCTTCTTCTTTCTCCCCTCCCTGGTGAAGGGAGGGGAGAAGGAGGGGAGGGGCTTTTAGAGCTTTACCCCTCCCGCAGCCCGATCCCGATCGCCGCGCGGGCGGCGTCGGCTTCGTTGCTCACCACCGGATAGGCGCAATAATCGGCGGCATAATAAGCGCTCGGGCGGTGATTGCCCGACCAGCCGACGCCGCCGAACGGCGCGCCCGACGAGGCGCCGTTGGTCGGCTTGTTCCAGTTGACGATCCCCGCCCGCGCGCGCGCCCAGAAGCGATCGAACAATTGCGGCGTCTGGCTGATCAGCGAGGCGGACAGGCCGTAGCGCGTATCATTGGCCTCGATGATCGCATCGTCGAAATCGTGGCAGCGGATCACCTGGAGGATCGGGCCGAACAATTCCATGTCGGGCTTTTCGCGCGCCTCGGTCATGTCGATCAAGCCGGGGAGCAGGAACGGGCGGTTCGCCACCGGGCGTTCGAGATGGCGGATCGGGCGGCCGCCCTTCATCAGCAAGGCGAGGAAGCTTTCGCTGAGCTGGTCCGCGGTATCATTGTCGATCACCGGCCCCATGAACGGCGCGGGGCTGGCGAAAGGCTCGTCGACGATCAGCCGGCCGAGCAATTTGTCGATTTCGGCGAGCAGCGGCTCGCATATCTTGTCGTCGACGATCAGCCGCCGCGCCGCGGTGCAGCGCTGGCCGGCGGTGGTGAAGGCCGATTGCACGACGAGCACCGCGGCCTGCCACAGATCGGGGGTATCCCACACCACGATCGGGTTGTTGCCGCCCATCTCGAGCGCGAGGATCTTCTCCGGCTTCTCGGCGAAGGCACGGTTGAGCGCCAGCCCGGTGCGCGCCGAGCCGGTGAACAGCAGCCCGTCGATCCCGTCATGCGCGGCGAGCGCCTTGCCCTGATCGGGGCCGCCGATCACCACGCGGATGCAGCCTTCCGGCACGCCCGCTTCGCGCAGGCAGTCGGCGAGGAACATCCCGCTCGCGGGGGTCTTTTCGGACGGCTTGAACACCACCGCATTGCCCGCGATCAGCGCGGGGACGATATGTCCGTTGGGCAGATGCGCGGGGAAATTATATGGTCCCAGCACGGCGAGCACGCCGTGCGGCTTGTGGCGCAGCGCCATCCGGCTGCCCATCGGCGAATCGAGCCGGCGTTGCGCGCTGCGCTCGGCATAGGCGCTGACCGAGATATCGACCTTGGCGATCACCGAATCGACCTCGGTGCGCGCTTCCCACAAGGGCTTGCCGGTTTCGCGCGCGATCAGATCGGCGAAGGCATCGGCGCGGGCGCGGACGACATTGGCAAAGCGCCGCATGGTTTCGATGCGATAGGTGAGTGCGCGCGCCGCCCAGGTCGCCCAGCCGCCGCGTGCCGCCGCCACTTCCGCATCGACATCGCTGATCGCGCCGCGCCACAATTCGGCGCCCGTCGCCGGCTCGAACGAGACGAGTTCATCGGTCATCGATCCGCCATACCCCGTCCCCCGTCATCGTGGCCGCCCCCGACCAGGATCATCGTGTAGAGACAATCACCTGCCTTCGACAAGCCGCAGCGCATCCGCCATCTCGCGGATCTGTGCCATCTTGACGTCAAGCGCGGACCAATCGTCGTTTTCGGCGATGCGCGCCCATATCGCCTCCACCTCGTCGATCAGCATCGAGCACGGCGCATCGCCGCGCCAGTAAGCGTGGGTGCGCGGCGCGCGCGGCGCATAGCGATCCAGCGCGGCGCGGGCCTCGTCCCACGCCGTGCCGTAGCTTTCGGGCAGCGGCCGGGCGAAGGCATCGAAGAAGAACCGGTCGATGCCGACGCCGCTCGCGCGCAAGCCGCGTTCGATCGCCTGCACCAGCGCGCGGTCGCTCGCCGGGTCCCGGGTCGATCGGCTTGCCCCCCAGCCGCCACAGCAAGGCATCGGTAATCGCCGGCTGGTAACGCTCCCCGAAGCTTTCGAGCAGCGCGATCAGCGGATCGGAATCGGCCAGCGGGCGCAATGCGGCGGCAAGCTGCATCACGTCCCAGTGGATCGCCTCCGGCTGGCGGCCGAAGGCGTAGAGCCCGTTCTGGTCGAAATAGGCGGCGGTAAAGGCCGGATCCCACGTCGGCGCGAACCGCCACGGGCCGTAATCGAAGCTTTCGCCGGTGATGTTGATATTGTCCGAATTGAGCACGCCGTGGACGAACCCGGCCGCCATGTAACGCGCGGCAAGCGTCGCGGTGCGGGTGAGGACCAGATCGAGCAGGCGCAGCGGATCGTCGCTCTCCTCGCCGTAAAGCTCGCGCAGCGAATAGCCGACCAGCCGGCGCAAGGCGTCATCCTCGCGCAGATAGGCGAGCCGCTGGAAGGTGCCGATGCGGATATGGCCGTGGCTCAGCCGCACCAGCACCGCCGAGCGCGTCGGCGAGGGTTCGTCGTTGCGGTAGAGCTTTTCGCCGGTCTCGATCAGCGAGAAGGTCCGCGAGGTGGGAACGCCGAGGGCCTCGACCATCTCGCTGGCGAGGATTTCGCGCACGCCGCCCTTCAGGGTCAGCCGGCCGTCGCCGAACCGGCTCCACGGCGTCTGCCCCGAGCCCTTGGTGCCGAGGTCCATCAGCCGGCCGTCGCGATTGCGCAATTGCGCGAAGGTGAAGCCGCGTCCGTCGCCGATCTCGGGATTGTACACGCGGAACTGATGGCCGTGATAGCGCAGCGCGAGCGGCCCCGGCAGCGTGCCGGGGAGCGGATCGAACCGCCCGAAATGCGCGATCCACTCTTCGTCGGTCAGCCCGTCCAGCCCCACGTCGCGCGCGGCGCGATCGTTGCGGAAGCGCAATCGGGTTTCCGGGAAGGACGCGGCCGCGACCGGGTCGTAGAAATCGCCCCCGAGCGAAAGGATCGTCTGTTCGGGGTGGTATGCTTGCGGGTCGACGGGCATCCGGCGATATGGGGGCCGCGACAACAAAGGTTCAAGCATGACCGCCTATCAGGATCTGTTTTGGTGGTCGCGAGACGGCCTCAGGCTGCACGCCCGCGATTATCCGGGCGAGGCCGGCGCCTTGCCGGTGCTGTGCCTGCCGGGGCTGACCCGCAATGCGCGCGACTATGCCGGGCTGGCGGCGCGGCTCGCCGGGCCGCGGCGGGTGATCGCGGTCGATTTCCGCGGGCGCGGCGAAAGCGCCTATGCGAAAGATCCGATGAGCTATTCGCCGCTCGTCTATGCGCAGGATATCGCCGCTTTGCTCGAGGCGGCGGGGATCACGCGCTTCGTGTCGGTCGGCACCTCGCTCGGCGGGATCGTGACGATGCTGCTCGCCGGGATGCTGCCGGGGCGGATCGCCGGGGCATTGCTCAACGATGTCGGGCCGGAGATCGAGCCGGCGGGGCTCGCGCGGATTCGCGGCTATGTCGGCAAGCCGAGCGTCTTTCCGACCTGGATGCACGCCGCGCGCGCGGTCGCGGAGAGCAATGCCGACGTCTATCCCGATTGGGATGTCGAGCAATGGCTGGCGATGGCCAAGCGGCTCTATCGCCTCAACAGCGCCGGGCGGATCGTGCTCGACTACGATCTCAAGATCGCCGAGCCGTTTCGCGTGCCGGGGGCGGAGGCCGGGCCGGACATGTGGCGCGCGCTCGCCGGGCTGGATGACGTCCCCGTACTGATCGTGCGCGGCGGCACCTCCGATATCCTCTCGGCGGCGACGGCAGCGCGGATGAGCACCGCATTGCCCGACGCCGAACTCGTCACTCTGCCCGGAATCGGCCACGCCCCGACGCTCGACGAACCCGGCGTGCAGGGCGCGATCGAGCGATTGCTGGTCCGCGCGGCGCGGGAACCCGCCGCCGCCTGACGCGTCCTTCCGGGTGAAGCCGGGAGCCGCAATGACCTTTCCGCTCGATCATCTGATCTTCACGCCGCACGATGTCGATCTCGCGCGGTCGCCGCTTGCCGGGCGGATCGACGCCGAGACGATCGTGCTCGGCGCGTTCAATCCGGGGATGACCCGGCTGGCCAACGGCAATCTGCTACTGATGGTCCGCGTCGCGGAAGCGCTCAAGGAGCCGATCGCCGACGGCCATGTCCGCGCGGTGCGCTGGGATGCCGGGAGCTGCGTGCTCGATCCCTGGCCGCTGGCGCTGGTCGACACCGCCGATCCGCGCAAGTTCATGATGCGCGGCGGCGGGTGGCGGGTGATGGCGCTCACCTCGCTGTCGTGGCTGCTACCGGTCGAGGTCGATCCCGAGGGACGGCGGGTCGAGGCGGTGCATTATGATCGCGCGATCGTCCCGGCGGCGAGCTGGCAATGCTATGGCGTCGAGGATGCGCGGATCAGCCGGGTCGCCGATCGCTTCCTGATGACGACCTGTTCGGTCAGCCCGGAACGGCATTCGACCACGCTCTACACCAGTGACGATGCGCTCGACTGGACGCTGGAGGGCATCGTCCTCGATCACCAGAACAAGGACATGCTGATCTTCGAAGGGCTGATCGACGGCAAATATTGGGCGCAGACCCGGCCGCTCGGCGATCTCTATTTCGCTTATCCGCCCGACAGCGAATGGCGCGCGGGGCCGTCGATCAACCTCGCCAGTTCGCCCGACGGTCTGCACTGGAAGCCGAGCGAGCATCCCGGCATCCGCCCGCGCTCGGCAACGATCATGACCGCGCGGATGGGCGGTGGCGCGCCGCCGATCGCCACCGACGATGGGTGGCTCACTTTGTGGCATGGGGTGGAGCCGCACGGCGTGGTCGGCGTCTATCGCACCTATTGGACGATGCTGGCACGCAATGCGCCGTGGCAGACGGTGGCTTATGGCGAGGCGCCGCTGATCGAGCCGGCGCCGGCGCTGACCGAGCCGCTGCGCGATCTGATGTATCTCGACAGCGTGGTGTTCACGACCGGGATCGCTGACGGCGGGGATCATTGGATCGTCGCGAGTGGCGAGGCCGATCTCGCCTGCCGGATCACCCATGTGCCGAAGACGATGATCGGATGACATCCTGCCCGTCATCCCGGCCTTGAGCCGGGATCCATTGTGCCGCGGACTCTGCGGCCAGAACCTGTTGTCCCGCGCCTGCCTCCCGATGGACCGCGGCTCAAGGCCGGGGTGGCGGCGTGCTGCGTGGGAATGACGGGCTTGGCGAAATTGCCTCAGCCACTTACGGCTATCGCATGGCGCAGCCGATCCGCATCCTCCACCTCCATTCGACCTTCGACCTCGGCGGCAAGGAAGCGCGGGCGGTGCGGCTGATGAATGCATTCGGCGATCGCGCGCGGCATGTCATCGTCTCGTCGATGGACGGCCATTATGGCGCGCGCGAGCGGATCGAGAAGGGGATCCGCTACGAGATCGCGCAGGACCCGCCGCCGCTCGCCGGGCGCCCCTCGGTGCGCCGCTATGAGGCGATCGCGCGCTACATGCGCGGGTTCGATCTGGTGCTGACCTACAATTGGGGCGCGATCGACGGCGCGATGGCGCGGCGCGTGTTCGCCAAGAACGCGCCGCCGCTGGTGCACCACGAAGACGGGTTCAACGAGGATGAGGCGACCGGGCTGAAACGCGAGCGCAACGTCTATCGCCGGGTCGCGCTCGGCGCGGCGCATGCGTTGGCGGTGCCCTCGGTGACGCTGGAGCGGATCGCGCTCGACACCTGGAAACAACCGCGTGCCAAGGTGCATCGCATCGCCAATGGCATCGCCACCATGGCCTATGCACGCGATCCCGAGCCGAAGGTGCTGCCCGGCTTCGTGCGCAAGCCCAAGGAAGTGGTGATCGGCACTGTCGCCGGCTTGCGCGCGGTGAAGGATCTGCCGGCGCTGGTTCGCGCGGTCGGCGGGCTGGCGGGCAAATATCGCCTCGTCATCGTCGGCGAGGGGCCGGAGCGCGCCGAGATCGAGCGCGCCGCAATGGCGATGGGGATCGACGATCGCGTGGTGCTGACCGGCTTCGTCGATCGCCCCTATCGCTACATGCGGCATTTCGACCTGCTCGCCTTGTCGTCGCGGTCGGAGCAATTCCCGATCTCGGTGGTGGAGGCGATGGCCGCCGGGCTGCCGATCGTCGCGCCGCCGGTGGGGGATGTGCCGCAGATGGTGGCGGCGGAAAACCTGCCATACATCACCGAGCTTCCCGGCGAAGTGCGGCTGCGCGACGCAATCCAGCCATTGCTGGCCGATGCCGGGTTGCGCGCCAGCGTCGGCGCCGCCAATCAGGCCAAGGCCCGCGCCGATTATGACGAAGGGGTGATGATCGCCCGTTATGCTGCGCTTTATGAGGCGGCGCTGGGCCGGCCGGGTGCGTTGAGCGCCTGACCCGACGCTAATTTGCTCGCTTCCCGCGGCCCTTGCGCTATAGCGGGCGAAAATATGTCCGAAGGATGACCAACTACGTGTTCAAGGGTCTGAAGCCGATCGTCTATAACGGCCGCGAGGTGTGGCCGCTCGTCGAGGGCGGAAAGGGCGTGGCGGCGACCAATCATGCGTCCGCCGGCGCCTGGGCCGCGGCCGGCGGTATCGGCACGGTATCGGCGGTCAACGCTGACAGCTACGACCCTGAAGGGCGCATCATCCCGCAGGTCTATAACGCGCTCACGCGGCGCGAGCGGCACGAGGAACTGATCGCTTATGCGGTCGAGGGCGCGGTGCAGCAGGTCAAGCGCGCGTTCGACATCGCCGGCGGCAAGGGCGCGATCAACATCAACGTGCTGTGGGAAATGGGCGGCGCGCAGCGCGTGCTCAACGGCGTGCTGGAGCGGACCCGCGGGATGGTCGCCGGCGTCACCTGCGGCGCGGGGATGCCGTACAAGCTCTCCGAGATCGCGGCGTCGTACAATGTTCATTATCTGCCGATCGTCTCCTCGGCACGCGCCTTCCGCGCGCTGTGGAAGCGCGCTTATTCGAAGGTCGCGCATCTGCTCGGCGCGGTGGTCTATGAGGATCCGTGGCTCGCGGGCGGGCATAACGGCCTGTCCAATGCCGAAGACCCGCTGAAGCCCGAGGATCCCTATCCCCGCGTCAAGGCGCTGCGCGAAACGATGCGCGAGGGCGGCATCCCGGATTCGACCCCGATCGTGATGGCCGGCGGCGTCTGGTATCTGCGCGACTGGAACGACTGGATCGACAATCCCGAGCTGGGGCAGATCGCGTTCCAATATGGCACCCGCCCGCTGCTGACGCAGGAAAGCCCGATCCCGCTGGGGTGGAAGGAGCGGCTGATGACGATCGAGGAGGGCGATGTCCTCCTGCACCGTTTCTCACCGACCGGTTTCTATTCGTCGGCGGTGCGCAATCCGTTCCTGCGCAGCCTCGAGGCGCGCTCGGATCGCCAGATCGCTTTCTCGACACAGGAAGCGGGGGACCATGTGTTCCAGCTCGACGTCGGCGTGAAGGGCAAGAATTTCTGGGTGACGCGCAACGACCTGCTGCGCGCGCGCGCCTGGTATGGCGAGGGCTTTACCGACGCGCTCAAGACCCCGGACAATACGCTGGTGTTCGTCACCCCGACCGAGAAGATCGAGATCCGCAAGGATCAGGCCGATTGCATGGGCTGCCTCAGCCAGTGCCTGTTCTCGAGCTGGGCCGATACCGAGACCAATTCGACCGGCCGGCTGGCCGATCCGCGCAGCTTCTGCATCCAGAAGACGCTGCAGGAGATCGCACACGGCGGCGATACCGAGCAGAATCTGATGTTCGCCGGGCACGCCGCGTTCAACTTCAAGCGCGATCCGTTCTATTCCAACGGATTCGTGCCGACGGTGAAGCAGCTCGTCGACCGCATCCTGACCGGGGACTGAGCGACCGCTCAAATCGGCCGCCGTTTTTCTCCCCTCCCTTGAACAAGGGAGGGGAGCCAGAAGTGCGACGAGCGGCGGCAAAATTGTCCGCCGCGCAACATTGCTGACACGCGGCTGACACGGTGCGCGGCTATCAAGCCCTTGTACCGGAAAGGAGCCCCAAGCGATGCGTACCGATCGCGATCTGGCCTATCATGCCCGCCGTGCCCATGACGAAGCGATCCAGGCCATCCGCTCGCTGAGCAACAGCGCGTCGGTCCGCCACGAGGAGCTATGCCGGCTGCACTGCCACCGCGTGCTCGCCGGGCTACGCGACGGCGAGGTGCGCGAGGCAGCGTAACGCCCACGACATTCAGCCAAATAACGCCCGTCACCCCAGCTCAAGGCCGGGGTGAAGGATGTTGCTGGTTAGGCCCAGCCCTCCAGCACCTGATCGGGCGGGCGATGGCCGTCGGACCACATGCGGATATTGGCGATCACTTTCTCGCCGGTGGCGCTGCGGCCTTCATAGGTGGCCGATCCCATATGCGGGATCATCACCACATTGGGCAGCGCGAGCAGCCGCGGGTCGATTTCCGGTTCGTGGCGCCACACGTCGAGCCCGGCGCCGGCCAGCCGGCCCTGTTCGAGCGCGGCGACCATCGCATCCTCGTCGACGATCCCGCCGCGGCTGGAGTTGATCAGGAAGACATGCGGGCGCAGCAGCGCGATCCGTCGTGCGTCGATCAGATCGCGGCTGTCGTCGTTGAGCGGGGTATGGATCGTCAGGATATCGATCGCGCCGAGCATCTCGTCGAGATTGGGATGCCATTGCGCGCCGAATTCGGCCTCGACCACCTTCGGCAGCCGGTGGCGGTTATGATAATGGACCGCCAGCCCGAAGGCGCGCGCGCGCCGCGCGACCGCCTGCCCGATCCGGCCCATGCCGATGATGCCCAAAGCCTTGCCGCCGATGCGGTGGCCGAGCATCCCGCCGGGGCTCCATCCGGTCCATTGCCCCGATCGCACCAGTTTCTCGCCCTCGGCCAGCCGGCGCGGGACGGAGAGGATCAGCGCCATCGTCATGTCGGCGGTATCCTCGGTCAGCACGCCGGGCGTGTTGGTGACGATGATGCCGCGCGCGCGCGCCGCCTTGAGATCGATATGGTTCACGCCCGCGCCGAAATTGGCGATCAGTTTCAGCCGCTCGCCCGCGCCGGCGATCAGCTCGGCGTCGATCGTATCGGTGACGGTGGGGACGAGCACGTCGCAGTCCGCCATCGCCGCGGCCAGCTCGGCACGGGTCATCGCGCGGTCGGTGCGATTGTTGCGGGTGTCGAACAACGCCTCCAGCCGATCCATCACCTCGTCCGGCAGTTCGCGGGTGACGATCACCCTGGGATTGGCGCAGCGTCGCGTATCAACCATGAAAAGGGCTTGGCGAACGGCTCGGCTGGCGTCAACGGTCGTTTGACGCGCGAACCGCCGATCGCGCCGGCAATTGAGGGGTAAGATGCGGACAGCGTCGAAGTTGATGACGGTAGCGATCGCCAGCGGGCTGATCGCCTGCGACGCGCTCGCGGCCGATCCGCCGCGCAAGGAGCCGTATTTCGCATCGATCGCGCCAGCGCGCGCGCGGATGCGCAGCGGGCCGGGGCGCAATTATCCCGCGACCTGGCTCTATGTCCGCGCCGATCTGCCGGTGCGGGTGGTCGATACGTTCAAGGAATGGCGCAGGATCGAGGATCCCGCCGGGGTGCAGGGCTGGATGCAGGGCAATATGGTCAGCCAGCGCCGCACCGCGATCATCCAGGGCACCGTCGCCGAATTGCGCGAGAAGCCGGCGGCCGACGCCAAGATCGTGTGGCGCGCCGAGCCCGGCGTGGTCGGGCGGCTGACCCAGTGCGGCGGCGGCTGGTGCCGGTTCGATGTCCACGGGCAGGCGGGTTATGTCGAGGTGTCGCGCCTGTGGGGCGTCGTCGCCGGGGAGGTATTGCAATGACGTTCGTGCTCGACGGCTTCGATCTCGACGATTTCGTCCGCGCCACGCTGGCGGAGGATCTGGGCGACCGGGGTGATGTCACCTCGCAAGCGGTAATCCCGGCCGATGCGCGGTTCCGCGCGGTGATGGATACGCGCGATGCGATCACTGTCGCCGGGCTGGAGGTCGCCGCGGGCTTCTTCCGCGCGCTCGATCCCGATGTGGCGATCGACATGCTCGCCGAGGACGGCACCACCGTGCCGCGCGGCACCGAGCTGATGCGGCTGGAGGGAAGCGCGCGCGCCATGCTGACCGCGGAGCGCTCGGCGCTCAACACGGTGCAGCATCTGTCGGGGATCGCGACGCTGACGCATGCCTATGTCGAACGCATCCTCGGCACCGGGGCGATCCTGCTCGATACGCGCAAGACGATCCCGGGCCTGCGTCGGCTGGAGAAATACGCCACCCGCATGGGCGGGGCGAAGAACCACCGCATGGGGCTGTGGGATGCGGCGATGATCAAGGACAATCACGTCGCGGTCGCTGGCGGGGTGGCCGAGGCCGCCGCGCGCGCCAAGGCGGCGGGGATCGCCGAGATCATCGTCGAGGTCGATCGCATCGACCAGATCGAGCCCGCACTGGCCGCCGGGGCGACCTGGCTGCTGCTCGACAATTTCGTGCCGGCGAACCTGCGCGGCGCGGTGACGCTGATCGGCGGCCGGGTGCCGACCGAAGCCTCGGGCGGGGTCAATCTGGAGACGATCCGTGCGATCGCGGAGACCGGGGTGACCTATGTCAGCGTCGGGCGGATCACCCAATCGGCGCCCGCCGCCGATATCGGGCTGGATTTCGCGCCGGCCTGAGAGCTTGCTCCTTCTTTCTCCCCTCCCTTGAACAAGGGAGGGGGCGGGGGGGGGTTGGCC
>APMI01049207.1_pt1 | contig 24185 bp, 12 predicted proteins | sample 667938 | NCBI WGS metagenome assembly APMI01 (sample SAMN01084076, study PRJNA167559) | wastewater metagenome | biome: Wastewater | place: Denmark: Ejby Moelle, Odense | collected 2011-11-28
TATTTCTAGGTCTCAGCCGTCGACATTTGTTATATCGGGGGTTTAGCCTAATATTTATAATTGAATCTAGGCTTAATTATTCTACACTAGACTCAAAGTACAAAATATTAATAATGTAAAAAAAGCAATAAATAAGCGAATAAAAGTAGAGGATTCAATGTTTTGCAAAGTCTTATTATTAATAACTCAGGGCATGATGCTTGAGTCGGGCGATTGGTCTAGTGGTATGATTCTTGTTTAGGGTACAAGAGGTCCCGGGTTCAATTCCCGGATCGCCCCTTTTTACTCACTAACCCTTTCCTTCTCAAAAATATATCGTTCTTGTATTTTAGTTATCATACTGTTTTTATAAACATTATTATTTTATCTTTGACTTTCTTGGATATGAAAAGCAATAATTCATTATTTTTACATATAATCATAAGATATATTTTATATCAATACTTAAAGACTAAAGTTAAGATAAACACAATAAATAAAATATCAAATGTAATCAGACTATCGACGTGATTACTTAAACGGATTCTCTAACATATTTATTTTACGAAAATTCTGTATTCTTTATACCTAGCTTTTCGCTCGAAGCGTCTTCATCGATAGTCTACGTCGAATAAAATCAACTCGAGGACTATCAGTAACTAATGATTTTAATATTAATTTTGAGTTTTCAATACTCTGTCTTGATTTTTTCTCATTATTGTTTCGTTGTTTTTCAGTGGTTACAAAAACTCTGCTTTGATTATATTTTGTGAAAAATGAAATGCGGGACTAAGAGGGACTCACAGACATAAATCTTTTGCGAGCGGTTATTATTGGAGATTGCACTTGCGGTGTAAGTAGTTTCATGTTTAGTTTCTGCTTTACTCGTGATATATTTGGTGATGCCCTCGGATTTAAGTTGACTCCTATGAATTTTTTAATCATAGGCTATTCAAGTAGACTGTCATTATTTTAATCAATTTGTAGTTTTTTCGACATGACTCTTTGAAGCATCATCTTTCTGCTTCGATATTATAAAATTATTAACTTATATTAATTTATTATTGCCAATTAATAATGTTAAGAATAAATCATTATTCACTTGCAATTTCCTTGTTAAGCATAGCATAAATATCTGTCATCCATGGCTTGATATCTTTGCCCCAGATAAAAGTACAATGCCCAGCATTATAAATGCGATAGAATTCCTTGTATTGAGGATTAAGTTCAGCCCATAACTGATTGACATCAGTGACATCAGCCAACAAATCGGATGTGCCTGCAAACAACCGTATTGGTTTTCTGATTTTGCCTAGATTCCATTCAGGAGGTGTCGTCTGATTATAATGTGCCATATTTTATTTAGCTGTTCCATAATCATATGCAATAAATTTCTTCTTATCTAGCATTTGTTTCCAATGCGCCATATTTTGCACACTGGTTCCCGATGGATCATGGCCAACAAGCACATCATAGCGATCATAGTTATCGAGTGAGGGATCAGCATCCATGACATATTTCAGTACATCAGCACAGACATACGAGAAATCAGCACAGAATACCATGCCCATATCAGTTTAGAACCAGCTCATTGATGGCATAAATTAGTGAATTTTTCTAAGATGGTACCACTACAATAGCATAGATTTGTCTAACATTCTCATTATGCTTGAGTTTTGATGTGTGACATAAGCGACTGGGCCAAATCCGAAATATTTATCCATCAAAGATTATACCACTGGGTTCTGTTTAGCGAGGGCGATGTGCATTTGCACTGTGCCTTGACTATGGCCGAAATAATGCACAGTCTGATTTGTAATATTGTTAATGTACTTGAAAACTGCAGGTAAATCATAGTCAGCCATATGCTGGAAAGAGAACTCCCAAAATGCTGCATCTTTGTCAGGGTTAAGTTTAATGTGCTTGCGAGAATGCTTGTTGCCTCTGCTATTACCCAGCCATACATCGTAATTAGCATTCGCGAAGACGAACCCTGGTGCTTTGTCTTCTTCATTAATGAGCCAGGTATCAGAGGAATCTAAGAGTCCATGTTGTAAGAACATAGGTTTGAGTCCTGCCTTAATTACAGAGGCTTTCTTTTGAATTCTATAGACTGTCAGGATATAGCCATCCTCAGTAACCACCTGGTGAGCTTATGAGGGGTATCCGAAATAACGACAGTAATCTTGGAAAGGAAGTTTAGCTTCAGGGTGCACTTTGGTGTAAGATAGGCTTAACAAGAGAGCAATGGCAGCAAACAAAAGTAGTCTCATTGACGAGATTTATATAATATTATTTATTTATCGATGTAGGATTTGCAATTTCAATTACACACTGTATTATGGGACACCAACATCCAATAATTATATAAAGATTTTTTTGTGCAACTAAAATAAAGAAAAGCTAATTTTAATCAATTTATAAGGATAATCAATATTCACAATGATGATTTGTTTTTGAGTTTCTCATATGCGTACATCAAGCAGATTAATTTACTATCCTTGGTTGCAATAATGTGTTCAGGATTGTACTATACAAACTTTACTTTTATCTTCTCATGTTCTCCTTATTTCCCATGAATTTTGCTTTATATTTACTTCATTTGCTCTTCAGGTATTTTAATCTTGCAGCAGTACATCAATATTTCTTCATCTGAGCCTCCCACACTAGGGAAATAGCTTCCCAAAGACACTAAATCTTACTTTTTAATTTTGATACTCGTTTATTATTGGATTTCAGCAGCTGCAACACCAACAAAATCGCCACTTTAATCAAGCATGCCAGCTGGTGCTTCGGTCATAGTCTGTTGTACTGGAACTCTGTACTGTTCAACTACAAGAATTTTGTCATTGACGAACATTAAAATTGCCACAGCTGGTCCTCTCAGGAAGACATAGCTTGGGAGATTGAATCCATCCTTAGAAGTTATTGCTTTCAAATTGATGAAACCGACCTTATCTCCAAACATTTCAACTCCCAGTATCTATATTTTGCTAACCTGAACACCTTATTATGCATTTTAGATTTTTGTTACATAGTCCTTGAATTTTTTACATTCTTGCACCTTATGCATTATATTTTAGCCAATATGTGATAGTACTTATACAGGGATTTTCTTGCCTAGCTTCAAAGAAAGTTCGAATGTTAGCCTTGGGATCATTGTATTTTGTTAATATTATTAAATCTTTGTTTATATTATTGTTGATTTTTCTCAAAAACTACTGTTTTCTAATTTAATTATCAATATAACGATTAATCATTTCCGATGCACCATTTAATAACTGCCTCCATTGCCTGATTTTCTCTTCAAATTTGTTGAATTCTGCTCTTAATTTTTTAATGCTAGTTATTTTTGAAACTGATCATAATATTTCCTTGCGCGTTAATGATGTGGATCAATTTTAAGCGCTTACTTTATCTCTTTGATTCCGTCCGTAATATTGTTCTATTTATGTATAGTGTTACCATGTTGACCAGAGTACAAGCTTTGGCTATACGGGCATCAATAAAATCATGACCAAATCTTATTGAAATATTGATGCATTATAAAGCATCTTTAAATTTCCGATCTTTGATGCACTCGATTCCCAGTTCAAGGTGCTCATCTCGCCACTCTCTCTCCTGGATGTGTCGAATCCTACTTTAATAATTAATAGTAGCCTTTGGTAGTTGTAGTTCATTTTGCGTAAAGGTGCTAAATTACTAACTGAATGTAATGAGCCTATCGACTATATTTTGAGGCCTTTCAAAAATGTTCGCTATAGTCCTGAATTGTTGAATCCATTGGAGTAAAGAATCAGAAAATTCATCGGCAGTTTATTTTCCTTTAGGTACACTTTCATGACTGAATCTGGTATTCGCACATGATCAATTACAACCCCTAATTTGATCTGACTGTTAGCCTTTTCAGTCTGCCTATTGAGATATAGTTAGAAAAAATTCTTGAAAACATGATATATTTACTTGTTGTTATTATTATTTTCCGCTTTATCTCTTTTAGACTCTCCTTACCCAGGCATTGATAAGTGTGCCAACTTCGATATCTTTCCAGTTGTTGAGATAGCCAAATATGGAGAGATCAGCCTTCTGTAAACATACGTTAATATGACAGTATTACCAATTCATAGTCTTTGATAAATGCACGGTACCCATTTTAATTTATATCAATGGCTTTGTTGTTCGTGTACATGGTGATCAAATGTAAAATTACTTATTTTGTGTGTTAATTCTTAGAAATCACTATGCCACCCACTAATTGGGATAATAGCGATGATTCACTCACTGATAGGCTCGAGTATGAGTCTAATGTGTAGCTCATCATATCATCGGATTGATCTGCAGTTATTGTTATAGATTTTTATTTTATTAAATTGGCCATTCTATAGTGTAAGTTTAGTTTCTATGATTTTGGTTGCATTTTGTATTTCCCTTATGATTTACAAATTAAATATTACCAATATGTATATATTATGATGTGATGTGATATTTAAACAGACAGGTGATATAATAATAGATAATAGATAATAACAATTTCTGCTCTTCATAAAGAATGTCATCATGCCACCAAACTTGCCTGACCTGTTCAACTCCTTCAATATTCACCGGGTGTTTAACATGTCCATCAACTCTAGCTTTGAGTGAAACAACCTGTAACTGCCTGACTCCATGGCAAACTTAATGCACTGGCTAATCTAATATGCGTCAAGTTATGCTGTTTATTGATCTGTTTGTTAAGTTGTACTTAGTTGGTGTTATGCTGCTGTATGTGCTGAAAGTTAGAGTACCCATTAGTTATCGGCTATGGAGTGCTATTAATGGCCTATCTCTACTCATATATAATTAAGTGTTCTATCTGTAATACTAGGATCAACTATGCCTACAAGCAATGTCAGTAAGTAATGGCCCATACTACTCCATATATCGCATTAGTCTACTCTCAACTAATCACATATTCCCTACTATGGTACTAGTAATAATCATGGTCATACTACTAATTCTAATGTACTACCCTTTTGCTGTGTTCGTTGGTGCTCGTAGTACTATTATTTAATATTTGAAAAATTAAGGACTACACATGTTTGATTGCACTTATTATTTTGCTAGTAAAATGATGTTCTTCTATATTGGCAAGTTTATCAAATAGTCAAGCACTAGTACTAGCACACCCCTGTATATTGCAGTCATGGCTATCTATGCAGCATTTATACTACTGGCTTGGATCAGAGTTATATACAGGTATCATTAAGGCACAATATAATAGTTCGCATTCGATACTCCCATATATTTGTATACTTTACTGGCCCCTGCTACTATGATAGGTATCCCTTTAGCAACATCCCAACTAATCCTGGTAATTGTATACTGTGCACCTTTAGCTCTATTACTGCTGATACTGCTTTTGAATAGAAATATGAAGATCATAACCCGCCCTAATATAAAATTCTTCATCACAGAACTAATGATGATCGGGTTGATAATCGCCTTCATTTTCTTAAATGATCAAATCAAAACTTATCTGTTAATTGGCATTGTGTTTCTAAATGCTATCGTAGTCACTGTTTAAGTATGGATGCTATACAAAGATGGCTTTGATTTAGATACTGGCAAAGTATATCCTGTGCTCTAGGATTAACAGCAGCTGCCGGTGGCCAAGAAATTGTTCAATTAGGATATAAAAGAAGGATATCATTGATATTATATGCATTTCTATCACTATATCACTATATTGTATATATTATAGCTTACTATACCTATATATTGTATATTGTTGCATATAGATTAGCCTAATAGATGTAATAATAAAAGTTAGTTAATAATATTGCATTCAAACATATAACATAAATATAGATCTACACCTGATAAAAATGAATGCCCGTAGATCTCTAGATCCAAGCTTAAGCAAGCCATTCAATATAAACATATACTACAACATAAACTCACGAAACATAACTAACAATCATGAGGTGCAATCACATCCAGTCACAGCACGACTGTCCAATCCTTATGTTAAATAAAAATAGGAGAAAGGTAAAACTAAGAACATTGCCAATTTGGGAGTCAAAAGCAGGAAGAAGAAGTATTCTGTTGATCTCACCATGCCCACCGATAAGAAATTAGGAGATAAAATAGGTAAGAAATCGAATACCAACTCCATATGTTCAGGATTCCAGTCCCAGAATAATAACAAAAAAGACAATGAAAAACAAGAGCAAGATAAGAAAATGTTGAATAGTTCTTCAATTAATCAAAAACATGAGCAAAAATTGGGGAAATTGCTTCAGATTTTTAGTGAGGGCAAAATTGATAAAGTCAAACTTACAAAATAAATACTTGCTGTATTTTAGTTACCACTTGACTCTCTTTCATAGGGTAAAAAGTAAAAAATGCCAAAGAAAAAGCGATCAGTCTCTACTTTATTCGGGACGGTGACTCCCAAAAATAATCGCTTGCCTGGCGCAAGTCTAAAAAACACAATGAACATTCACAAGGCGAGACACCGACAATCAAAATCTTAGAAGGGTAGTTTCATGCATAGTAAAAATACAATATTAAAAGATTAAATAACATAAAAAATAATTTAATGCAGAGTAATTGACTCATCCTTATGTTTACAACCTGACTAAGAATAAAGATAAAGTAAAAATCATATTGTAGATCGTGCCAATGATGTCCTCACTTCATATTCTATCGTATTGCTGAACTAAAATATTAAGAGATAAAGGAAAGTGCTTAAAATTTAGGAATATGTTTATAGTAGTAATTAGCATAAAATGGCATCTATTATTCAAAGAGCATGGCGCAAGTATAAAACACGTAAGTTAATCACAAAAATAATAAGCCCAGTTCATAAAATAAAGACAAGCTAAAACTCAATATTGTAGAAAGTAGAGTGTATTTCATCATCTAAGAAATCGCTTTAATTATAAAATTTTCTCTCGCATGAACTATAACGTAAAAACACAACAATCCGGAATGCAGAGATCGCCCGTGTTTAATAACTTCGTGATCATGAGATTAAAAAATGGAATTAAATAACATAATTCGTGAAAACAAACATTAATAACAGAAGTTTATCTTCTGATTAATGTTTGAAATCAATTATTACGTATTTCTAAAAAGCTAAGAGTCAAGTATAGAAATAATTGATGTTGGATCGAGTTGAAAGCAATCATAGTAATAATCATAATCATAATGCACATATGTCAGATTTAAGACATGATCGAAGATAACTTACTGAATTTACTAATCAAATATACTCAAGATAGATCGTTGAAGAATAAAAATATTAGTAAAGTGCATAAAAATAAGAATAATAAATATAATAATAGAACCAAAGCGAAGGAGAAAATAATGAAGAGTTATAATAAGTTGAAGAGTAAAGTCAGTAAGGTATAGAGCATGAACCACAGGGCTCAAATAATAGTGAGATAACTTAATAGTAAATTTTGTTATAATCATCAAGGGTCAAATATAGCCCTGACGAATAAATACTGAAATCTATCAAAAATTCCTAAAATTTAAGTCTGTAAATAGTCTAAAATGCGATGATTATTCACATGAAGAAATTATAATTGCAATACTGTACCAAGCTAAAAAATTTAGACGTCAACTGTAAAGATTATCCATAAAACAAGAAGAAACTTTAAAAATAATTTAAGCAATAACGCAAATAAATAAGAAGAATAATCGCAAATTTGAACAAAGGGTATCAATAAGCCAAAAGTATTTTGAACAAATAAGCATTAAACTCATTTGAAGAGAGTCAGCGTCATGTGAAGAGTAATTCCAGTAATGAGACATTACAGAAATGCAAAAGTGATAATTATTTGCTTAAAACTGCAATCAATTATAAGAAGTACGTATAGAGAAAGGAAGGTATAGAATAGCATAAAAATGATGGAATTAAACAGAAAAGTAGAATCTAAGGTAAAGTAAAAGACGAAAAGAGTGTGTAAAACTAGCCAAAATATCAAAGTAATGCATAGAAATAAATTCTAAAAATAAAGTAATAAATAATAAGAAAACTAACTAAAACAAAATTTGATGAAAATCTATAGCATAACAGCATAGAATCATCAGATATGAGTGAGAACAGTATGGGTAAAAGTTTACAAAAAATTGTCAATGATGAACTACATGCCGATTCTGATGGATATTTTAATTAATAAGCAGAAGAGTAAGAAGATTTTGTGGAAAATAAAAGTTTACCTTTTGAACAGGAAGTCTATGGGGATGAAGGTGGGGATGGAGAAATTAAGAATAAAAATGAAAAGTGTATGTTTAATAAACTTGAGTAAAAAATAGTGTCAGAATAGTTTCTACAATATGAATAAATGCACAAGTAATTTGATCCTGATCTTTAACATTCCGTGAGCTCATTAAAATCGAATTCAAACTCGCCTTAAGGTCCACGTGCTTAATAAATAAGTCTTTTTGAAAACACAAAATTAAATGAGACGAATAAAAAATTAAAATATCTCACAAATGAAGACAAAGATGACATATTTTAATTTGTATTTATCGACCTGACTCTTTAATTGATCACAGAGTATGATCATGAAACCAGGGTTTACAAAACTATTCGTAATTACGTTGAAAAACGTAAAAGACTCGAAAGTATTCCCAAAGGAGTAAAGACTGCCCTAGCTGCATGCAAAGACTACCTCGGCGTGATCAGTCAAAGCGTATAAAAATAGCATTTAGAAATGTTTAATAGACATATCATGGTGCCGATGGGTCCCACTGCCAAATAAATGCTCAAGTACATGCACTAAGACTAAGGTGATGAATTAGGTAAATGTGTAAATATGTAGAATAGGAAAATACAGAGCTGAACGTGCCATTAATTTTACCTAATGTTGTCTTCGAGAAATTGGAAAACAAAATTGTTGTTTAATATCCTCGATTTTATGATGATGATACAAAATAGCAGTCACGGAGGAAATTTTTAAAAAGTATCGATCATATTCACCACAAGGCACTTTTTGATAGCTTAAATGAATCTTTAGATTGTGAGAGGCCTTATGGAATATGGGGGTTACCTTTTCCATGGAAGACTACTCATAAGAATCAGAGTAAATTCTAATGCTAGCCCTAATAAAAATTACAAAAGCTTAAAGCAGGGACTGATAAAGTAATTCAATGCTGTTCTTACATGTGCGGAATTTTAGTAGACAAATAGGAGAGCGTATTTGGTAACCACAAAGTTTCATAAAGTTATGTTGAACAAATAAGATAAGATCGAATGTCGAAAATGTTGTCTAACTAGCTTCACGAAAACGAAGATCGATGGGCATTCTACGATGATGAAGAGACTTAAGTATTAATCTAGTTGTCCAAATTAATGGTGCTTACTTTCGTTGAAGAAGCCATTTTAGACCTCAATCAGATAAAGCAACGTGCATGAATAATTCGAATGATCGGGTGGGACTGTCACTCTGACTCGATCAATCGATCTCAATAATAAAAAAAATTATTTATTTTTACATTATTTACTTTAACTGTCTTTGATGCATGCCATAATTTGATAATTAGTGCTCATTATAATAAAATAGATCAATGATTTCAAAAAACCACGAAAGGCTAGAAAGTTTAAGTAGGAAGAACATAAGAGTTGGTGAGATACTTGTAAAAAGTCGATAGAAAACAAATCACAAATCAATAAAACGATAAAATCAAGATTCAATTTAGTATGACACAGATTTCAAGAAGAAGTCAAACAGCCAAAGCTATCTCGGTGATGTCGATGATATGCGTGCAGTCATCCAATCATGCGAGTCATGCCTTGAGAAGATCTCTCAGTTCACAACTAAAAAGCCAAAGCATAGTAACAAGTTCGACGACAAAAGTACGCAGACTAGTCATAAGCCATTTTTGATAGATTTAATTGAAGAAAGAGTTAATGAAGTATGTAGACAAAACCGTAAACTATCTAAACTTTTACTGGAAAAATAAACATAAATAGTTGACAGACAGTCAGAGATTGCCTAAATAGAATAAAAATTTACAAGCATTCTGTACATGCTAGGGCAATAATTATCGTACTTGAAAACAATAAGCCAGGACAACGATTAAATAAAGCAGCAAAGTCACTGTACAACAGAGACGCCATCATATATTAAAGCCATGCTATTGTAGAATAAGCTATGAGTATTGTTCATGGTTCACTAATTACTGTTTATATTTTCATCTGTTGCATTTTTGTACGGGTTTAATTTAAAGAGAATAATGCTGATAAAATCTATTATTATTGTTTGAATCTTTTATCATAGAACTTTTATTATGTTATTTTATGAAAAGATAGGCACATCATAAATTTATAATCGAATCATATGTGCTGATCACAAAATGAATATATTTTAAATTCGGATATTTTTGACTATAAGTTGAAGAAATAATTTGAGCCATATAATTTTATTGTTTTCAAATGTCAAAGACCCTCATCGTCGTCTTCGCCCTCCTCGCCTGCACCTTCGCAGCCACTCCCTTCGAGCAAATCAAGGATGTCATTCAACAAGACCAATGCGGAATGCAAGCCATGGAAACCATCAGACCCAAACTTGAAAACAAAATCGAAGAGCTCAAGACCGTACAATTTTATTTAAATCTAGAACCCCAACGACTTGAAAGCTAAAGCCGAACTCTTGGCCATGATCAACGACGTTCAATCAGTCTATGACTCATGCGGAATTAACAAGAAAGTTGAGCCAGTCCTCGGAGATGCCGTTGAGGCTGCCGGAGTTAGCTTCCTTTTGGCCAGCAACTGCTTCAAGGATGTCGGAGCCGTTCTCTTGATTGCTGACAGCATTATCAAGGACCCAAGTAGCTTGACCAACGACGTCATTGTCTTGATCTTCTTGTACATTTTGGGCAGACAAGGATACGCAGATTGCGAAAAATTCATCCACTTCATCTTCTGATTGTATTGTATAGCCTGAAAATTAACATAAACATGTATTTACTCTTGCCGATCATAAGTAGGATTTTCTATCTTGTGAAACAAATTTCCATCAGCTGTGCTCATAATTTCAATATTGATGATATATTTTAAGTGCAGTGACTGATTGTCTTATCAAAATGTATCTAACTGCGATTGTGAGCAATAAAATCTACAATATTTTGCAATTGTTGATATCAAATGGTATTTTATATGTAATGAGATTATTAAAATGAGTATCATCACAAAAATGATAAAATGCACTTGATTTGCAATAACTTAGTGAAACTTCTGATTTGAAGTCATAAAAAATAATATATAACCAAATTTGTAATAAAAATTCTTCAAATGTATAGTAAATAATGCAAAAATAAAGAGTGTATTTAATCATAAAAATAGCATTTTGTAGTCTAGACAACCTGAGTTTGACCTTTTGGAATTAGAAATTATTATTAAAATAAGTCTAATAATAAGCAATAGCGTAGATGGGTAACAAATGCTGTTCTCCATAACTAGACTCTTACTAGATAAAACACGAGAAGGTAGAGATGCAGAAAACCCACCAGGAGTACAGACAGGGCTAGCCTTCATAGAAAATAGCAATAAAGTTAAGCGATATTCATGAATTGGGTGTGTCTAATCGCAGTATAAATCATATAAACAAACTGGTATTTAAGGTGGTGGAATACTAGAAGAAATTCAAATAACCAATGCGTACAACATTTACTCCTGAACTAGTGAACAGATTGCCAGATGTGTACTACCTTAAATCTTTAGACATGTTCTATATTGGCGAATGGGTCTATAACCATACAGTGGCTGATAATGTACCCGGTGGAGTCGGTCGATTGTTCTAATAAGGTACGATATCCGAAGGAGTGTTTAAGACTTATTTGCTTGATGATTAAGAAATATAGAAACTTAAAATGTAAGAACTTAAAGAAGGATGGCAGCCCAGATAAGACAGCTAAAATTAAAAATAGAATTCACTATAAATGTAAAGCTTATAAAGATAACGATAAATGACTTCAACCAAAATTATCAATCGGAAAAGGAATTATTCAGAGAATAAAATAGACAAAATTTTAAAATCAGGCCGTAAGAAAATAATAAATCATGTCCATTTTGTCGTAAAACTTCATGGACCAGGAAGAATTCACTCTAAAGATGAAGGTTCTGACAACTAAGTATTTATTGAAGGTGAATTTCATGAAGGCACTCTAAATGGAAAAGGTACCTTAAAAATGACAACGATCTAAGTTGATTTTAATTTTAGTGATAGTCCTCATAAATTATCTAAAACCAGTAAAATAAGATCTCCCCAAAAAGGACAAAGCATTTTGCACGAATAGGAAAAACAGCCTGAAAATAGATTGGAAAAGAAAGTTTAATACTCTTATACAGGCTTATGGAAATATGGTATCAAGCATGGAAAAGGAACATAAAACGTTCACTATTATTACAAAAACAAAAATAACTAATTTTAAGATTTATAGAACACATAATTTAACATGCGTAAAACTGTTGCATACCAAAGCTTTAGGTATGAGGGTCATTTTGTATAGAATTCAAAGTAAGGTAAAGGCGTACTCACTTATGTTGGTTCAAACAAGAACGATAATTTAGTAAAGAAAGATAAATAGAAATTATAAAGAAAAATGACTAACTAAGGCGATCAAATTTAATCATAAATGAATGATAAAATAAAGCTTAGACAGCAGCAGTAGCAGCAAATTCAATAAAAGTTGGATTTGTTAGACCAATAAAAATACAAAGCTTCACATTTAAAGCTAAAAAAGTAAGGCGCTCTAATTTATGACTTAAATTTCAGAATATAAGCAAAGTTCAGAACAATATTTAATGAGAGTTACTCAGGAGATTTCAAACAAGGTAAAATGGATGGTCAAGGCACATATGTTTGGCCAAATGGTAAGACATTCAAGGGGAAATGGAAAGACAATCAACTGCATGGCAAAGGTGAATTTTATTGGCCTGATGGAACATACTTTCAAGGTGACTACGAAAATGATGAGAGAAATGGAGAGGGAATCATAATTTGGAGTCCGCAGAAAAGATATAGGGGTAGCTGGGCTTTTGGGATGAGGCATGGCTATGGAGAATCTATTTAAGTTGATTAGAAGAATAGGAAATTAATTGTAAAGAGAGCTTTATGGGACCGAGATTAAGTTAAAGTACCCTTTCCTGAATACACATTTGAAGATTTTATATTCAGAGATAGGCTAGATACAGAAGAAGATGAAGTTAAAGAGAAATAAAAATAGAGATAGAAAGATTCAATTTTTAATTTTGATCGTCTTAAGCAAGCAGCCATAAAGATCACAAACACTCCTTCACCTAGAAAACAGTGAATTTAAATGTAATATACTATTTATTATATTGAGTTTATCTTTAACATAGATTTAAACTGAATAATTATATAACTTATCAATATATTAAAATGAAAAGTAAACTCTCAGGCTCATTCTTCGGATGTAAAAAATTCCTCTAGGCTGATTATAATGACTTCAAATCACAAAAATAATTAACTGATGACCAAATTTCAAAAATATTCGTACCATACACAGATACCCTTAATACAATATCCTCGATAGACAACAGTACAACGTTATTACCCATATTTTGTTAATTCATCCGTGCAATAGCCTATAATTTCTACAGTTGGCCATACTAGAAATTAAGCTGTGTGCTGTAACTATGCGCCCATGTATTTGAGCACTCATTTGATAAACATCTGACATCTAAGCAATCTTTCTAGTATTTCAGTCAGGTTGTAGTCAGGCACTCTCTGTTTAGACCCCCGCATAGTGTCAATGTGCTCAATTATTAGTAAGCCAAATAAATACGCGATTACTGGCTTGATAATTTTGTCAGATATTACTAACAGTATCAGCTGTGTTTCTAAACAGAACTTAACTAAATTATATAATCACATCAGACTGGATTTGCGCCACTGTAGGTACCTATGGCGAGTAAGAAAGATATTACGAAGGAAGATTTTATTGCTAAATTCGGAGCAGCTCTACATCTACAATGAATTAATTACTATTGAAAATGGAAAAGTTGATAAAATATAGCAAAATAATATCAATATTTTTATAAAATCCAATAATTCATTAATTTTCATTGAATCTCAGCGTAGAAAAATTGATTTTAAAGAGTACATCCGCAGATAACTTCTTTAATAACTTCTAAATATTCAATATTTTTAGATTGTTTGATCTGTAGTAATTATTTAATGCTCAAGCGTTTATGTTGAGCCTAACTGTTAGCCTATTTCGCTTGAACATAATACGATAAACAATATGTCTTATTCCCATCTGAGCATACAAATTTTATTAAATTTTCCACTTTACTTGTTATACTAATTAAATTACGTGGATTTGCTAAACCAAGTTCTATTTTATGACTCATTAAAAGAGCTGGCTATAATGATAGTATATACAGATATGGAGACTTTCTCACTACAGCAAATAAGGATTTATTGACTATTTTCATACAATTTATTATCTTTATTTATTGTTTACTGTCTACTTCAATTGCTAGCTTCTAACTTGCTTCCAATCCTATTTCTTCAACTTCTGCGGTAATATCAATTTAAATTTTGAAAATAGTGTATCCTTATTGTGCTAAATACACTGTAAAGTTATTATTTTGATTAGTATTTGTTAATACTTACATGCAAGTGATTGAATCATATGCTTTTTGGTCTTAGTCTAATACAACTTTATATATTTATTAACCTGTACTAATATTATATATCATAATGGCTCTATTTTCTTAGCTGACACCCACTACAAACTTATCCCTAATATTGGCCATTTTGCAGAAGCCCATGACCGCAGTTGCATATCGACTTACATACTATACCCGCATTAAAGGGTAACTCCATTTATATACAGAATTGATTCCATTCTTATTTTGTAACACTATTTTCACATTATCTGAATCATTAATGCTCTATTTTTGTTAATTTAACACCCAAGATGCGATTGGCATTTATTAGTGTGCATGCGGTAAACTGTGGACGAGTTTGGCATGCCCGACATTGAAGACTGCTAATTATCTATCACACACTAATAGCAGCAGATCTATATTGATGAAATTGCAGCAAATTACTCGGCAGCTATGGCTGAATATCAGTGTCATGTCCATCCAATATACTACTCACAATATATATATACATATATAGATTGTATTTATTAATTTTACAATGCTAACATTAACAATATAAGAGAGAAAATATTAGTGAATTCAGGGAATTGTTTATTAAATATTGCGTTTAGCATAGTCTAAGTTACCTAAAATCAATCATCATCATCCCATACTTCCTATACCAAACTGGTTAGATCTGTCAGGTTGATTTTCTTAGTGAAGGGAGGATATGGCCCTTTGGTCATCATTATAATATCGTGGATCATCTCGCAAGTTTACAAGTTCAGCTCGCTTGGCTTATAAACTACGTCTGAATTTTGAGATATTGGAGTCGTCGGTTTTCGCCATTAGTCTCGACTTTTGTACCACTACACCGTGCTCATTATGTTTTAGACTATCAATTATATTTTCACTGTTTTAATTATTGAATTGCATAAAAGAAATCGAATTTATCTTTTAGACCCGTAGATTGATAGCTCGAAAAAATCAATTAATAGAATATGCGAAATTAAATCAAAGTTTAAAAAATCCTTTCGGAAACTTCTTATTAAGTTTTTCCAAATCTTTCATAATTTTCTTCTCCCGTTGCTTCTTCCCTATAACTTTGGAAATGTTCTGTTGCTCAACATCAAGTAAGTCTAAAATATTCTAATCATATTGGTTACTAACTCTTTTAGTCATGATCTATTTCGATTTGTCTCTCTTCAAACACATTTCTTATAAAAATTTGTCGTCCTGTGAATCAAACATTGAGCTTTGCCTTTGGATCTCGATGCTGCTTTACATTTATTATACTCTGGCTGATTATTTCTTCTTGTTGCCTTTAAAAAGTCCTTATTTTTAACTATTTCTGTTTTGTGCATTGTCTCTAGGAACACTGACTAGGTATCTGTAACTAGACTTATTTTATTTTGAATTCTCATTTACACTTTAAAATCTTTTGATTCTATTTCCATTTTTGATACCCTTTAACGGGCTACTATCAGTTGGCTTCTCAGGAGTGGTATCAATTTCTAGTAATCTCTTAGCCAAGACTCTTGATTTCTCAAGCAAAGAGTACGCTGATTTGCTTTTGGATCTAGATTTGGATAACTTAAATTTATTTCTTAAGTCACTATATTTCAGTAGCCTCCTTTAACTTTTGCTTTACTATATCAGTTATTTAACTATTTATCTAGAATGTGCGCATTATAGTATTCTGCTATCTTGTTGTCTGCTTAATCTACATTATTCAGTATTGACTGCAGCATTACTATAATTCTTATTCCTAATATTTAACACTTCCTATATATTATTAGGCTGTTGTTATATCCGTCTCTTAACCGTATCCCTAATTTTACTATTATTAGCACTAAATCGATTTCTCTAAATTCGTCTAATTTCCTAAATCTAATTAGGTCTCTAACTAGCATACACATCAATATTGGCATGCAATTGTGCTTTCTTTTAAGTCTGTACTATCTGAGTGCTGGCTTGAGAACTTTGGAGTTTTGTTTTGCTTTTTGATTCACGAAGCATACGTCTGCGTTTTATATCGTTATAACTTATGCTTCGTTGCGGCCGGATTATCTATGTGCTCATCTCACTTCCAACGTAATAATTATTATTATATAGTAATTACTAACATTATCTTCAATAACTTACATAAATTATATGTAAGACATTGCTATATTATATACGCTAGCCTAAGTCTCAAAATTAATGAGAATATATTAGTAATTTATCAGTTTACATTTCAAATGTTAAACTAAAATAAGTCTATACTCATATTATTATTAAGGAAGCTAAAATCTTTTCATATAATTATCAAAATGACTGAAGCATTCGATTTTGCAAACCTTAACTTCTTAAATGACTATATAAGCTTAATTTATATCAAGGATGCGTAATGAGTATAATTTAATAATGCAAATATGTTAATTTTTATTCCAACTAGTAATATGCGCAAACTCGGAAAAACAAACATCATCAAGTTGTAGTTTTATTATCTCACTCAATGATTTGATTGATCCACTTATCGTTGATGGTATCCCAGAACTGATCTCCTGTAAGATAATCCTCGCCTGCATTTTATTCAGGCAGGGCTACGGACACGAACACAAAGCTAGGGAAATTGTGTACGCTACCAATTTCGTACCCAGTTTCAGGCTAGTCTAGATGCGAGGACAACATATTTTTGCAGATAGTTCTGAATTTTAGTAAATCGTAAGGCTGACAAGGCAGCGCATTGCATCGGTTGCCTATGTTAAAATTGGATTACATTGCACTCGGAAAGAGTAGTTATAATTATGGCACATCTCACATACCCAGTCATTACGCTTGGCTTTCTTGTGCTTCTACTTTGCTTGCCGGCTTGTGTTCATTTTGAACTATTACTATAATCAAATAAATTTATTCACTCCCTTTTATTTTTAATAAACTTACTCGCATCAACTCATAGACTTGTATATCATAATGTGTGCATATACAAAATGTGTTATATTATGTTGTTCCATTTATTAATGAATCTTATTTTTATTTTATTTGTTATATTTTGAAGAATTACGAAACAAAATATTATGTTTTAGGTTATGTAACTGAATTACAAAGATATGGATAGATCAAAGTGCATAAACATTATAAATAATGTCAATCGAAATCATCGAACTTGACTTCTAGATACAAAAAATGTGGCGGACATATCCATTAGTGCCGCATGCCTAGTTTTCTATTTCTTGCATTAATATTTTTGAAATATTCCATAACTTCCATGGCAGTTTATTATAGTTGATTTTTGCTAGTCTTATGCCCCATGTAGCTATAGACAGCAAGCGCTCCCATAAAAATAAGTAATAATAAATTGCCCACAAAAAGCACATAGCTGACAATAGCATTTCTGGTCATACTCATACTGATACACAAAGCAATCAACACAAGTACCAAAACAAACCCTAGTCTCAATAAAGGATTATTGATGGCCTGCTTACGACTTTATTATGAGGAACTGTTTGAGAAATTGTTGAAAAATATCTTATTTATGTGCTTTATTGTCTACAAATACGAACACTATTAGAAGAAATCCTAGTATGATTACCCAGTCACACAGCTTATTATCTTGTTGTAAAATAAAGTTGATTATACGAATGCTTTACCATCTGGGTACGGTTTAACTATAAATGTGTGATCTTTCAATTTTTTGAGAGCTATTTACTAGTATTAGGTTTTCTTTATTCTGTTCTATCGAAAATACTCCTATATCTCTCGTTTTTTCTCAATTTTCTACACTAAAGCTATACTTACATTCTAAATTTCTGCTCTCTTACGATCTAATTCAAGATTCAGTATTCTTTTTCCGATAGCAAGATTAGTCATTTTGACAATTTATTTAAAATCGTGCAATTTGGCTTACTCTTATATTTTCTCTAGCCCAATAATGAGTGGATCTTCTACGCAAGTGCCAGAGTGCTTAGAAACTCCAAAACTCTAGATAATTTAATTGAGTTTCTAGATGAGCTAAATCTTTTTCTTTTCGACATTGATAAATTTTTCAACTTTGGGTACCACCTGACCGCATGGACTGGTTTACCTCTTATCTCTACTTAAGAATGTAAATACAATAAAGTCTGATTGGGTCTACGGCGAGATCGACTGTTCATGTACTTCTTAATTCAATTCTGAACTATATACTTATTTGGAAATCATCACATAATCGAATAGCACTACAGCAAAAGTATTAAATTATTAGTCATGTATTATATAACATTATATCTGTTTAATAATACAATAATCAGAGTGAAATTTTATAAGAATTCAATATAACTGCATCATGGGATTTTTATTAGCTCGCTATTATATAATTTAAACCCATCCGTAAAATTAAGAGCAAACAATGAAAGTCAAAGTACTATGTGGAGAATAAGCTGCACTAAATAGTCATCGCCATCGTGAGTAATAGTTAGATGTGGCACCTACTGACACAATCGGAAATATCAAAATAAAATGTTCGATGATATATGACAGCATCAATCCTGACCATTATGACCTAGGTTACGAAGGTAAACCTCTACCTTAGGACATGCTGATGTCTGATCTACTAAAAAGGAGAGGAAATCAAACTGGCGATATTGTTTTTGTGCTCAGATCGAAACCTTCGTGTTGTGCAATATTTTGAGATCTTTCTGTTCTCTCATATTCTGATATACATTATTTATTTTATTTATTTATGTTCTTAGACTAAAAGTAAGTGAATAAACAGATATATGGCATAACTCGTTATAACTAAACTACAAATAAATTTCATATTGCAAAGATAGAGTCACAGTAAAAAAAGCAAAAAATATATAAAATCAGGCCTAAAAATCTAATAACCTTCTATTAGTATGATGCTGATGTCTTACTCCCTCAACTAAATGAGGATTAGTTTAATTAGCAAATGTTGTCGTCTATGCACTTTGCTGGTTATAGCTTACATGTTAATTTACTTTTGTTTTTACTTTTAAGTGTGTGTTATGGTTTTAATCTTGCTGTTTTGGCTGTTATTTTACCCTTGGATTACATGCGATATTTTAGGCTTTTTTCTGTAACTATTTGAATTGTGTCTCAATACATTCACCTTCGCATTACTCTGTTTATATACTGTTTGCACTTGCGTTTCGGATCTTTCTCTGATTTAAAACAGATTTGGAATGGTATTTTTTACCTTGAGTGCAACCCATTTCTAGAAACGAACAATAGTGAGTAAATTATTAAATATATAATATAAGTGCATTTTGAAGAAACAAAAAGTCATAGAACTTTAAGATTATTAGCAAATATGTAAAAATCAAGAATGTGAAGAGTTCCTGCTCATTTGGAGTACTTGAATCCCAAAATAATAGCCAGGACAACAATAAGAGCTAGCAAGACCAACATACATTTCTATGCGCAAGGACTGCTGGCTTTCTCATTCGCACTTTTTAGATGTTAGTTGCCTTTCTCAATATGCACGAAAGTTTCTTCAATGTTGAAGTCAATACGATCGATAATGGAGCCCTGTTAGATGACCAGTTCATTTAGTTATTTGTAAATGCATGATAAGGTGTTAATGGATTTTACTAATTCTGTAATTTGGCTATCTCGTGAACTTTGCCCTAATTATTCTACCATTGCCATCGAAGTTTCCTCTTCGAAAGTGTAATCACTCTTCATTTTTTATTTCTGAGTTTCACTGAGTTAGATGGCTGCATTCGCTGTTCCTTTTTAGTAAGCTTTTAATCTGTCAAAGTGTTATTTTTATTGTGCCCTCAACTACTTGCTTAACTAACGCAATTCTTGAGCCAGAGATTTCTCCATGTTTCTGTAATCTACATTAATAATTCTTTACATTTTTACTATGCATCATTAGTTCCTTGCATTTGCCTGATGACTGACAATGTCTTTTCTACTTTGAGTAGGTGCTAAACTGCTTTTTTAGAGAGTTGACATATATTTTCATCATGTTTCTTAGCTTAACTTTCCTTAAAGGCCGTGATTCTAAGCTTACACTGCGCTATAATTTTCTTCTCTAAATTATTCACATAGATTACTGTACTCATTGGCTTCCTTGATATGTTCTTTAGCTTACTCGTAAATTTACAACACTTTCGAGTTTTAGGATTATTGGCCTACTGAATTCTGGGTAGTGCTGGTGATTAAGTTATTCGTCTGAGGCGATTCTAAATTATGACTAAAATACATGAGATCTCGAGATCTTCTTCCTTACTGATCGATTTGAACCTATTTTTACGCTTCATTGTTGTTAGTTTTGCAGTTTGAAACTGTGACAGTTTATTACGATTTATACCGAGTGTTTTCTTCATGATTTCTGATTCTTCAGTTTTTAAATAATAAATAACAACCCTACTGATAAAAGTATAGATAGTCAGGCTATCAAAAATCATAAAACTTGTACAGATCTCTGTTCATCTTCAGCAAATGCGTACCCTCCGCTATTCTCAACTCCACTGATATCTTTCTTCATTTTCCTGGGTGACATAATTTACGATTTCTCTAAACTCTTCTTCTTGGTGATTTACACTTTCTCCTAAGCCAACTATATTCCGACGTCTGCGACATGCTCCCTTAACTGTATATTCTTAACTTTCTCCCAAGTCCACTAAAACGCCTAAACTGAGAACACTAACACGAGCAACTATCATAAATAAATAAATTACAATAAGCCAGAATATTCCACTGCCTAATTGATGATTGAGTACGTTTTTGCAGTCGGAGTATAATATAATTTAGACGAAGAAAAATATTAAGTAGTAACTGCATACGCTCAGAATTGAGGACAGTACTAAAGCTATTGAGATCTGGTTGCTGATCATGTATATTCTCACATTTACGCTTATTACCACAGCATTGAATACTAGCATGCCTGACCAAACTTAGAATGTCATGTATCCGCGGTCGGAAAGAGTGAGCTCATTGGCGAAGTATGCGATATACACAAAAATAATACCGAAGATACTTGTGACTGTCACCAAGCGAGCAAGTACAAATTTGTTGAAAAATCGACTCTATTGACCAGCTTTGTATATTTTTGGAGTTCTCTCGATCTATTTCTCACTGAATTTCACATTGAACAAACCAAACAGAATAATAGGAAGACTTGAGAAGAATAAATTGAAAAACTGGAAAATCCAAGTTTCGTAAATGTATGTAGATGATAGTATGGACAATGGCCCATAAGCTATCAGAGGGAAGGTAATTAAAATATTTTTATACAGATTGTACAGAGTTACATTAGAGTTTCTATAGTAAAAGTTGATGCCATAGTAGACTAGTAATCTTTTAAGAAGTTTAAACTAACTGATAACATAGTCAGCAGCTCTCGTAGCTTGACTGCCTTATATACCTTTAACTCCTACTCCAACATTAGCTGCATTAATCATATTAACATCGTTAGCACCATCTCCAATAGCCAAAGTCCTACCCCACTATTTCACCATTCTAGTCAGTGTTTATTTATCTTTGGGTGAAACTCTACAGCATATTACACTGGAAGACATCCTCAATAAATTTGACAGTTTAACCAAAGTTTAATCTTTTATTATTCTTAATATTTCACCTGAAACTATTGTCACTTTCTCTCCCTTAATAAGATGTAACATAGACGATACATTATTAATAAGAATTTCAGCATGTTCTGGTTCACAGTCCAATGTTATTTTTTATGAATTCTCATCAATGAGTCCGCATGAATAACCAATAGAGACTGCTGTTTACTTTTTATCTCCAGTTAACATCCACACTTTAATCGATGACTTCTTTATATCTTATATTGTTTATTTCACTTAGTTTTGGAGCTTGTCTTAAATTGCAGTTGCTCCTAATATTATCATTTATTTTTATATTTGAGACTGAAGCTCGTATATTCTTTACATCCGATCAGGACCAACAACAGTGACAGCCTACTCATATTTATGATTCCATTATTTATAATATTAATGAGATATTTCTTTGTATGCTAACACTAATGTTCTTAACCCTTGTAAAGCGTAAGTGCATAGATGTTAATTAAGTTAAGCTTATTATCTATCTGTGCATTGTGATCTCTGTATAATAATATCATCAGCGCCCTTACATAGTAACATAATTTTGCCATCATGTGTTTATAATATAACGCTCATTCTCTTCCTTTAAGAACTGAACTCTAAAGTATGCAATAGTTTAAATTTCTCAATGTTTTGTCTACCTTTAACATCGATAACCATCATATTATCATCATCCTTTTACACGAAAACGTAACCCATGAATTTGGCGAAACTAACCAACGCCAGTTCATCAGGGGACGATGATGAGTACCCTTCATTTTATTTTATTACGTTATGGCATAATGCTAAGTGCAGTAATGTATTATGGATTTATGATTTTTACGGACCTGTGTTCTAGGACAGTTCATTATTTAAGTCAAATAATAAGCGGGTTTTCTATTATGGGTCGAAATCAACGTATTTCTATAGTCTTTTTTGTTAAAATTATCTTTTTGATTTCTATTATATTGATCTTACTGATGATTAATTCATTGACTCGTTATCTGTTATTAGTGATTTCTACATCATTGAAGTCTATTCTTCAATATCCGATGTCTGCGCAATACCATAGCTTCTATTTCCAATACAAATACATTTGAAATCCATTTGATTTTGAGTTAGTGTTCCAGTCTTATCAGACAACACATATTAAATTTGACCTAATTCCTCATTAACACTGCTAGTCTGTACTTCTGCTGCGAATCCTTTTGTCTTCATTTTGGGGTCTTTATTTAAGAGAAATCCTTGGCCATAACGGATCATTTACACTGTGACTAACAAAGAAATTGGGATGAAGTTTGAAATACTGATGAACCAACTCCCCCATGCTGATACGGCATCAGTGAAAAAATTAGAACTTTAAGAAACGTATCCCAAATTAGAGTAATTTAATGAGACAATTCCTCCGTAAATTAGCGAACACAGAAGAGTGATCGAAACTTGAAAAATACAGATGAATTTGAAATAAGTATATAGTCCTTTTTAGAGCGTGCTCTTTTTTGGGCTTGAATGACTTGCATTCATCATGATCTTAGTCTCGTGGCCATTGTAAATGCATAAGCCTATTGCGTAGGAATTGATTTTTAATGAACATCCTCGTAGTATAATATTATTAGGCTCAAGAGCATATTTTTTCTAACTTAATAAATCTGTACGCTGTTTATTTTTAAGTTCCCATTAAAAGAAGTAATAAAAGGGTTAGGCTTTTCGTACATTATTTAGATATTCATGTTCAGGATCTCGTTATTGGGTAATTTTTGAATGAAATTCAGATCATGAGGTACTTTTTTCAGTTTCAAGTTTGTCTCGCCATCTAAATTTTTAGTTTCAACATAAGCGAGTTTAGATTACTGCCCATGCTTAAGCAGTAGTACATCACATGGAAAATACTAATCTTTATTGACTTTTATAATATTTCCGACTAAAATATCCTCCCACTTGGCCTTCACAAACCCGACTTAATTAAGCATTTAAATTTGACTTTAATTTTCCTTTTTGTCGCTAATTCTTCTCTTCCAGTCTTAAAAGAAGTCCTTGACCATAGACACGAGCAGTACGACAAC
>APMI01019175.1_pt1 | contig 24178 bp, 17 predicted proteins | sample 667938 | NCBI WGS metagenome assembly APMI01 (sample SAMN01084076, study PRJNA167559) | wastewater metagenome | biome: Wastewater | place: Denmark: Ejby Moelle, Odense | collected 2011-11-28
CTACCGCATCGTGGGCATGACCGTGCTGGCTACCTGGGCCTTTGCCACCCTGGCCTGGACCTATTTTTTTAGTACCGTTACCAGTGATAGCTGGATGGCATGGCCGCTGGGCTTCTTTATGGGTTTTATCATATTAACCATCGACAGGGCATTGATAAAAGGCATCAGCAAACAAAATAAGAACCGCTTATGGCCGCTTTTATTCAGGGCATTACTCGCTATAACCATCGGCACTTTTATGGCACAGCCAGCCCTGCTGTATATGTTTAAAAAAGAGATCAAACTGCAAACTGCTGCAGACAATGAAAGAAAGCAATTGCAGAACACGCATTTGATCGATTCACTTTATAAAAACCAGAAAGCAGATCTCAATTTGCAGAAAACAGCTTTGCAGGATGAGCTAACGGCTAAATATACACTGGTAGAAAAAGCAAGGGAAAATTTCCTGGCCGAAGCAGATGGCAGCGGGGGAACCGGTAAAGTAGGTATTAAAGACATTGCCATTGCAAAACGAAAGGAATATGAAAAACTGGAAACCGATTACCAGCAATTGCTGAGCATTGACCAACCAAAGATCAACCAGTTGGAGGCATCCTTAAAAGAACTGGATAATAAGATCGCACTGGCACAACAGTCCTATGCTCAACACTTCAATGATGGGTTTCTAACGCAGATAGAAGCATTGAATAATCTCATTAAAGAGAACAGTGCCTTACAAACAAGGTATTATTTACTGGTGGCGATCCTGCTGCTGATAGAACTGATGCCCGTGATCGTCAAGACCTTATTGCCCAGTGGCACTTACGATGAAAAGGTAATGCTGAGAGAAGAACTGGAGAAAGAGATGGCACAAAGCAATATCCGGCGGGAACAGGAACTGAAAGAATTGTACAACAGTACTGCTTTGCAAAGCGATAAAGATGCCATCACCGCATTTTTCAATCTTACAGAGCCCGACCGCAAAGAAAAGATCAAAAACTTCAGTAACAAATGGAAAACCGACAATCACCAAAGCTTTGATGGCTTGTGGGAAAAGATGAAGATGGAAATATTGAGCAAGCAGGAAAATTGATCGCAATGCCTTGAGTTACCATAAAAACAGGGATATAAAAGTAGATACTTCATTCCCGGTTCAGGAAATATTTTTTGTAATACCCTCAAATGAAAAACCAAAGAGCCGCAGTAATTGCGGCTCTTGTTATTTATTCAAAAAATCAATGCTTAACCTTTCCCTTTTTTTGGAGCCGGGGGCGGTGCAGGATCATTTTTACGCTGCGGCAGTTGCAGTGGCATTGCTTTTTGTTCACGTTCCTGCTGCCTTATTTGCTGCTGCTGTTCCCGGCGCTGCTGCTGCAATTGCTGCTGGCGTTGTTGTTGCTGCATTTGCTGCTGCCTCAATTCTTCCTGCCGTCTTAACCTTGCCTCTTCTGCAGCCTGTTGCCGTTGCTCATTTTGTTGCTGCAAACGTTGTTGCTCTGCCGCCTGCCGGCGCTGTTCGTTTTGCTGCTGTTGACGTTGTTGCTGCTCAGCCAGCCTGCGTTGCTCATTTTGCTGTTGCAAACGTTGTTGCTCAGAAGCTTGCTGTTCTTTCAATCGCTGCTGGTCTTGCTGCTGTCTTCGCAATTCCTGCTGCTGCTGAACCTTTCCCTGTTCCACCTGCTGCACTTCTTTTGCAGGTTGCCTGGTGGCCTCTTGTCTTTTCAACTCATTCTGTTGCTGGAGCGTTTGTTGATCTGCCGGCTGTCTTTTTACAGGCTGATCCATTTCTCTTGATGCATTTCCTTTCACCGGCTGCTGCCCTTCTGTCTTTTGAGGATTCAACTGCACATCCGTTTTAACCGGCGATTTCGGATCGTTGGTATTAGCGCCGGCAGCTTGCTTTATTTGAATATCCTTCTCCCGTTGTAAGGGTGCTGCAGGCTGCGTAGTCACCGCCGGGGTCTTTGGCGTGGTTGGGTTAATAACATCTTTCCTTCCTTCCGGTCTAAACAGTTTTACCTGGCCCTTGGTAACTTCCGTTTTTTGGGGCGTTGCTGTAAAGGCAACTTCCTTAACCGGGATTTTTTTATTGATCACTTTTTCTACGGCAGCCTGTTGTGGGCCTGCAGCATAAGTAATATTGTTATTGACCTGGGTATTGTTGATGATGGTCACATTATTGTACACATTCGTACTCCTGATGGGTCTTTCATAATGCCGGTACACCCTGGGATTGTTGAGGTATTGATACCTCACAAAGCGCCACCTGTCTATGGGAATGCTGTTGAAGCCCATATTAAATCCCCAACCCGGACTCAAAGGCGCCCAACCATAATAACCGTCATACTGGCACCAGCTCACCCATGCAGGCGCCCATTCGTAGCCCGGCACCCAGGCCCATCCGTAGGCGGGTATATAGGCCCAGCGACCATAGTGGAACGGCGCCCAACCCCACGAATAATCTGATACCCATGTCCAGCCATAAGTAGTATACTCCCAGTGTCCGCTGTTTGAATAAGGTTCAAAACCCGTTTCATTGGCAATCCAAACCTGGCCGTAATCATTGTTGTTGATCCATCTTCCGTATGGACTCAACTCATTGTAAAATGTATTGAAATTAACGTCAAATTGTGCTGTTGCTTTATAACCAGTTGTCAAAGCAATCATGGTTATACAAACGATGATTAATCTTTTCATGTTTTAAGTTTAGTTACATCCTGTATACATTAATATTCATGCCACAAGTTGTATATACAAACTTAAATATTGATAAACGGCAGTTCCTGAAGCCGATAAATACCCGGCATTTTTAATACAGCAATTTTGACAGATTGTGTCATTGTACGCAGACAGTTATTCATTGTTTTGCATCGGTCCGGCTTTCCGCTTTTACTCCGGCACAGGCCCTGCACAATCCTCACCGGGTAACCGCTGCAATCCGGCGTAGACCTCAGCATCATTATTATTTTGATCGCTGCCAGGGTAAATAAGTTGCTCACCGCTGTCCAATATTGCAGCAGTAGTTCATTACACGGTTCCCTGTGAATATTACTACCCTTTAAAATTCAATGTACCGATCCTGATCACTTCTTTATCACCCGTCAACCTGAAGTTGATCACTTCTCTTTTTTGGCCCGGCCTGCCAAAATTGGTGAATAATTCTGCCTTCACTGTAACAGGGCCACCCAGCGTTTGCCGGCTGTCTCCAAATAAATTGATCTCTACCTGGTAATTCCCGTTCAGCGCTTTTTTCATTTGGTATTCCTCCGGTCCATAGCCCTGTGTAACGTCGTTGGAAATTCTTCCTCCGGCAGAAGTTTCAGGATCGGAATAATAACATTTTTCCTTTCGTGGATCGGTAACCCAAAGATCAATATCCGAATTGTCTGCACTCCACCCGATCACTATCCGCACATCTACCGGCATCGCATTGATCAAACGCCTGTCCATGCCGGCGGTATTCACCTGCGGCCTGCTGCTGATGATCGCATTCATTTCATTGAGTGCAATGGCCTTTACTTCGCCAAAACGGTTATCCCAGTTTTGCGTGGCCACTTTGTATAACAGTTTTACTGCTTCATTATAATTGCCGGCTTCATTTTGTGCCAGCGCCAGGTCACGGTACGATTGCGGCTGCTCTGCCCTTATCTCCACTACTTCCTTAAAGGTTTCCACGGCAAGATCCAGCTCTCCCATTTCGAGCAACTGGTTGGCAACGATCCTCAACAATTCAGCATCTTCCAGTTTCAGTTCGTTGATATTCGACAATACCTGCAATGACAGTTCCTGCTGCTTTTTGTTGAATAAAAACCTGGCCACATCTGCATAAAAAGAAGGCTGTAACCGGTATTGTTTTTTGAGCAAAACATATTCAGTAAAATATTGAGAAGGCGAAGTTTTCTCCAGTTGCTTCAGGTAAGGCACATCAGGTTGCCATTCGTTCAATTCAATTTGATTGGCTGGCACCGCCTGTGGAGCTGGCGGCGTATGGCTAATGATTTCCTCATCCTTTTTTGTTGTAACCCCTTCATCCTCTGAAGCACTAAAACTTAATACCTTATCCGCTTCGGTTAGGGTAGCTGCATAATTGGTAGTTGTTGATGAAAAGGCTGCGGTTGAATCCACTGTTGCAAAACTACCCTGTAAACCTACCGCGGTATTGGCAGAGATGAAAACCTGCTGGGATAGCTGAGGCGGAACAGCAATGGTATTCTTTTTCCCAATTGCCAGGTAATCCCTGCCCCACCAGTCTTTCATTTTCAGCATCGCATTCAGCGCTTCATCAAAAGCCCGGGCAACATCTCCATTTGCTGTTGCCTGCTTTTCTTTTAGTAAGGTATAATATTGCTCCCGCAATTCTGCAGGCGGCGTTATTTCATACTGCACATAATCTTCTATCCTGTCCAATACGATCAATGAAGTGTTTTGTGTAACAATTGAAAATTCTTTTCCCAAAGCGGTGATCAGCTCCCTGTTCTTTTTATACTGCATATCCAGTTGATCAATTTTCATCCCGGCCCATATCTTTGAAATATTGCCATACCCGGTACCGTTTTTTGTAATAGTAAACTGTTGTGATTGCATGATGGTATTCCCGTAACCATAATTGAGCTGAATACCAGCGGTGGCAGTTTTCATAATACCCGCAATGGAAAATCCACCACGCATTGCAGTGGCCGGGTATACCTCTTCTATTTCATTGTTGTTGTAAGTGGCACTGATGAACTGCAGCGCCTGTTGGTCCATATTATTCACTGCCTCCGGTACTTCTATCCTTGTAAGATCAAGATACCGTCCATGTGTTTGCGAAGCAATGAATTTAAGGTAAGCATGATCTGCCGATAAAGAAGAGTTGACCACGGTTACGGGTATGGAACCCAGTACCATTTCAGCCTTACCAAATGTTGACAATCCATCTGTAAACAATAGTATCTCATCGGCAGTATGTTTTGTAAGATCCACTGCTCCCAGTTGCGTACCTCCATCAAATGAAAATTCTTTCAACCGTTTTACCAATGCGCCGGCATCGCCATGCTGTATCTCAAAACGTTCCGGTTGCTTTGTGGTAATGTTAAAGGGAACCAGTATTACCTGCTGGTCTTTTACTTTTTGGGCATACTGCTCCACCAGTTTGATCTCTTTATCCAAATTTCTTTTTTCTGCAGACGCAGAGATGTCCCAGAACAACGCGACAGTTGCGGCTGTTGCTTTTGGCGCAAATGCCGCCTGCACCGGCGTAGTGATAAAAAAAGCAGTGGCATTCTTATAATCGCCTGTAAATACAGAACCATTGTCTTCATTAAAAGGAATGGAGAAAGCCACCGTTTGCTGTGGCAAAAAATCACTGACTGCAAAAGCTGCTTTCCAGTCGCTGTTAGTATTTTCAAACTTAAACCCTTTCAACTGGTTTTCCTGTAGCTTTGGTTCCTGCACACTGTGCTGCACTAACGATTGTATGCTGAACTGCTGCAGTTTTTTATCGAGGTACAAAGGCAGGCGGTAAACGAGTGCTTTATCTACCACTTCCAGTAGCTGGTCGATCCCGATCAACACCCGCTTTTCGCCCTTTGCCGGAATCGGATAGACACGGGTACGAAAATTATTGCCCTTTGTTTTTTCTACCAGGCCAGGATCAATATTTCGCCTCACGGTATTTTCAAATGCCACCCTCGCCTTTTCTTTTTCCACTACCACTCCTTCTCTTAGATGCCCGTCAACTTCCAGTGCATAACGGCTGATATTTTGACCATCAGCCAGCGGGAACTCAAATTCTCCTTCCAGCACCCGGTCCAGCGGGTTGGTAAAAGTGATGTCAAACACGGTGGTGGCTACATTACCTGTAACCTGTACATCTACCAGCAATTTCGATATCTGCAGGTTCAGCGCTACGCCGGTATCTGTTTTTACTTTTAATACCGGGATGGCCGATGGCAATGATTGCTGAATGCGGTTAGTTTGTTTGCAGGAATAAAATACTGCGATACTTAACAGGGTGAAAAAAAGAAAGCGCTGCATATAAAAAGGTTTTGGCTGCAACTGGGATGCAGCAGCCTGTTGGTTTACATAAACAGCGGAGTATTTCTTTTCAATGCAGGCAATGACTGAAAGAACAAATGAAGCAATAAAAAGAAAAGTCTCCATTGAATCAATGGAGACTTTTCAAATCGTTTATAAATGATCGCTATATCATCTCACTTTGCAGCAAAGGATTTACTGCCATATTTTTTCTTTCTGTGAATTCCCTGGCAGCTTTCACAAAGGCTGTAAATATCGGCTGGGGATTTTCTACGGTGCTCTTTAATTCAGGATGGTATTGCACCCCTACGAAAAATGGATGGTCTTTCAATTCAATGATCTCTACCAGGCCGGTATCCGGGTTCTTACCACTAGCGATCATGCCGGCATCTTCATAGCGCTGCAGGTAAGCATTGTTGAATTCCCAGCGGTGCCGGTGACGTTCCTGTATTTGCACAGCTCCGTAAATCTCATGAGCAAGGGTTCCCTCTTTGATATCGCAGGGATAACTTCCAAGGCGCATCGTGCCGCCCTTGGCCGTAACTTTCTTTTGCGCTTCCATCAAATCAATAACAGGGTTGCTTGTATGAAGATCCATTTCTGTAGAATGGGCATCTTTCAACCCCAGTACATTTCTTGCAAATTCAATGGCGGCCATTTGCATACCCAGGCAGATACCGAAGAACGGCAGTTTATTTTCCCTGGCATATTTTACGGCGACGATCTTACCTTCCACACCACGGATGCCAAAACCTGGCGCCACCAGTAAACCATCGAGGTTGGCCAATTTTTCTGATACATTATCCGCTGTAATGAATTCGCTGTGTACGTTTACGATCTGCACCTTGCACTCGTTCAGCGCACCGGCATGTACAAATGCTTCCAGTATCGATTTGTAAGCATCCTGCAATTCGATGTATTTACCGATAAGACCAATATTGATCCTGGCAGTAGGATTTTTGAGTTTGTCTAAGAATTCTTTCCATTTTGATAACTGCGGGGCAGAATAGCCATTGATGTGCAGCTTTTTCAGCACGATCGTATCCAGGCCTTCCTGCAGCATTTTGAGCGGCACTTCGTAAATAGAACTGGCATCCATAGCTTCTATCACCGCTTCTGTTTTTACATTGCAGAACAGGGCGATCTTTTTACGCAGGTCGGTATTGAGTGCCCGTTCGGTCCTGCACACGATGATATCCGGATGTACACCATTTTCACTCATCAGCTTCACGCTGTGCTGTGTAGGTTTGGTCTTTAATTCTTTGGCTGCTTTTAAATAAGGTATCAGGGTCAGGTGCACCACCAAAAAATCTTCATCTTCCATCTCCCACTGCAATTGCCTTACGGCTTCAATGAACGGAAGACTTTCAATATCACCAATAGTACCCCCGATTTCTGTGATCACAATATCGTATTCGCCGGTTTGGCCGATCAGCAGCATCCTGCGCTTGATCTCATCGGTAATGTGCGGAATCACCTGCACGGTCTTACCCAGGTACGCCCCTTCCCTTTCCTTGTTGATAACGGTTTGGTATATGCGCCCCGTGGTAACATTATTGGCCTGCGAAGTATGTATGTTCAGGAATCGTTCGTAGTGGCCCAGGTCAAGGTCTGTTTCGGCGCCATCCTCTGTAACATAGCATTCGCCATGTTCGTAGGGGTTGAGGGTGCCGGGATCTACATTGATGTAGGGATCAAATTTTTGAATGGTAACTTTCAATCCTCTTGATTGAAGCAATTTTGCAAGGGATGCGGCAATGATACCTTTACCCAAAGAAGAGGTAACACCACCGGTAACGAATATATATTTAGCCATAACGCAGGTTTATCAATTTTCAAATTATTGTAACAGTGCCTTTCAAAAAAAATAACAATCACCTCTGTATGAACTGCCAGGAGCAATCCATGCAAGCGTACTTTTCAATAAAAACTCAGCGATTACATTAAAGGAACGTTGACCAAAGGGAAATAAAATATCCGGGAGGTCATGCAAACATACAGCTAATTTTTGGGCGGAGAAAATTTAGCGCAAGATTTATAACGCAACATATATCAAAAAACAACATCATCGTGTTTGCACATCAATTTCAAACAAAGACTGGTAAAGGTTTGCAGGCCGGCCAACTTATTTTACCAACAGCTACAAAATTTTGCATTTCAGGCAAAAACTTTGGGGTTTAAGTTTTGTTTCACAAAAAGTTACACGTAATTTCACGGACTTTTTAAAACGATCAGGAGCCAGTCTCTATTCAATCTTTTCTATGGACATTATAAAAAATGCTTTTAAAGCCAAGGCCGACCAGGTTGGGGCCGAGATCAAAGAATTGCTCAAAGAACATGGTAACAAAAAGATTGGCGAAGTAACGCTTAGCCAGGCCTACCAGGGAATGAGGGGCATTACCGGTTTGGTAACAGAAACCTCGCTGCTGGATGCTCAGGAAGGTATCCGTTTCAGGGGTTATACCATCCCGGAACTGCAGGCCAAACTGCCCAAAGCGCCAGGTGGATCTGAGCCATTGCCCGAAGGATTGTTTTACCTGATGTTGCTCGGCGAACTGCCCAATGATGAACAGGCCAACCATGTTACTTCTATCTGGCAACGACGGAGCCATGTACCAACACATGTATTTCATACCATCGAAGCATTGCCGCTGAGTACGCACCCGATGACGCAGTTTGTTGTGGCCATTATGGCGCTGCAAACAGAAAGCACTTTCTCCAAACGCTATGCAGGCGGCATGAGCAAAAAAGATTACTGGGAAGCTACTTTTGATGATACCATGGACCTGATCGCAAGGTTACCAAGGATCGCTGCCTATATCTACCGGCGTAAATATAAAATGGGCGAACACATTCAGCCCAATGGTTTGCTGGACTGGGCAGGCAACTTTGCCCACATGATGGGATACGACAGTGAAGAGTTCAAAGAACTGATGCGTTTATACATGACCATCCATGCTGATCATGAAGGAGGAAACGTTTCTGCACATGCCACTCACCTGGTGGGTTCTGCGTTGAGCGATCCTTACTTATCATTTGCAGCCGGCATGAACGGCCTGGCTGGTCCGCTGCATGGATTGGCCAACCAGGAAGTGATCAAGTGGATATTTGAAATGAGGGAAGACCTGGGCGTAGAAGAACCATCCAAAACACAGATCGAAGAATACGTTAAGAAAACACTGAGCGAAGGGAAAGTGGTACCGGGATATGGACATGCAGTACTCCGCAAAACAGACCCCCGCTATACCGCACAAATGGAATTCGGCAAAAAACATTTACCCGATGATCCGTTGGTTAAGACTGTATGGAATATTTATGAAGCCGTGCCGCCGATATTGCAGTCACTTGGTAAGATCAAAAACCCCTGGCCAAATGTGGATGCTCATAGTGGCGCCTTATTGGTACACTACGGCATGGTAGAATATGAATTTTACACGGTGTTATTTGGTGTATCAAGAGCACTGGGTGTACTGGCAAGTCTTTGCTGGGACAGGGCGCTGGGTTTCCCATTGGAAAGACCAAAATCAGTAACCACCGACCTGGTGAAACTGTGGCTGGAAGGAAAGGATGAGATCTGGGGCGACTAAGGAAGTTATAAATTATGAGTGATAGGGTGATGTACGCTTTATGACTCCCGGCTCTTAACTCATAATTCATAACTCATAATTCATAACTCACAATTCATCACTCTTAACTCACAACCATTTCAACGTGCTAAAAAAACACTTTGCATTGATCGCAGCAAGCTTCCTGAGTATCGCTGCTGTTGCACAACCCAAAAAACAGCCAGCGGCTCCTGCTGCCAAATCGAATCCGCACCTGAAGGTATTTAACCTGGCCATTGCCAGCGGAGATGCGAGTGCTGCTACCACAGCGTTGAACTACTACCTGAGCGAGCAGGGCAGCAATAACAATTATGTAGATACACTGGCCATGCTGTACATGCAGCAGGGCGCCTATCCCCAATGTTATTTCTGGACGGAAAAGAGACTGGAGTCAAAACCGGATGATAATACTTTGCTGGAATTGAAAGGTATTTGTCTTGATAAATTGCAGCAGCCAAAAGAAGCGATCGATATTTTTGAAAAGTTGCTACGGAAAACCCAAAGTCCTTACCACGCTTATAAACTGATGGAGTTGCAGTATGGCATCAAACGCCTGGCAGAATGCCTTGCTACAGCCCAGGCTGCGGAGAAACTCACGTTTAAACCTGATTTTTTAATGACCTACAATGTGGGCCAGCAAACGGGCCGTACTTACCTGCAGGCGGGTGTTTACAACATCCATGCACTTGCGCTGTACGACCTGGATAAAAAGGCGGAGGCGAAAGCTTATTTTGAAAAAGCATTGTCGCTGGATTCAACATTTGTATTGGCCAAACAGAACCTGGAAGCCATGCAATCCATTGAAACCGGCGCCGGAAAAAACATGCAACAGGGCAATAACCAGCCCACCGCATCGCCGGCCAACAAACAAAATTAAAAATGATTTTGTGCGGATTGCAGATGCCTATATATTTGCAATCCTTTCAGGGGGTTAGCTCAGTTGGTAGAGCGCCTTTGATCTTTTTTAGTTAGGGGAATTAGCTCAGTTGGTAGAGCGCTTGCATGGCATGCAAGAGGTCAGCGGTTCGAACCCGCTATTCTCCACCACAGTCTCTACAAGGCTTCCATTGATTTGGGAGCCTTTTGCTTTTTATGGCAAGTGCATTGAATAGTGCAGATTAATTGCAAAATTGAATCATTAAGATTATATCCTCTATCAGCTACATGCCACCTCCTGAGGTAAAGGGGTTGCCCTAGTTTGTTTCAAAATATTCCGATACCCTCTTATAGCTAATACTGATACAGCAACTTTTGTTAATTCAGCTACACATTGTTGTGTCACCTTACTTTCGTGTTGATTCAATGTTGCAATCGCTATGCTGATTGATTCAATAACCCCTTATTTCCTTATTGTGTCATTCATTTAAATGACATCTTTTTTGCTTTTAAATATAAGTCATAGGAAGTATTTGTGATTGCCTTTTATAACATTACGCACCTTGTTATGAAATAGCTAGATATAAGTGTACCCAATATTCGTCCGTTGCTTTCAACACAAAATATCTTTGGGATGGTTATACACTGGCTGTTGACAGGAATATTTATTCAAAAATGTTAGGAAATTAACCTTTAAAATTATGTTGATAATCCTGTGAATAGGCCGTTACTAAGATAACTTTATATAAATGGAACAAGAAGCGATAAAAGATATTTACCTGTAAAGGAAAAATATCGCTGATTTAGTACACTAACCAATATCATATTAACAACAATGACACAAGACACATCTACACCTAAGAAGGAAGGTTTGCTTAAACCTATCGACAGTTCCCCAAAAGGAAATACCTCCAAAAGTAAACTTGATGCTTTAACAGGCAATCATACTACGTCAGTATTGGTATCAATCCTTTTCCTGGTAACATTGGTGTGCTGTTTCTTCAACCCTTACTTTATTACTGTATTGGCATTATTTGCACGTTACTTTATCGTATCTGCCAAAAACAAAAAGGCATAGTGTTAACCATTCCTTTCAATTATTATCATATTAGTTTATCAGTTAACATAATCGCTATCGTAGAAGGTTTTAAATTCTTTCCATTCCCTTTTGAAGCATTACACTACGTTATAAGTTTTCCTTTCTTGTAAATCTCGTCAATTTTTAAAATAAGGATATCGCAAGGCAAGAATCTATACTACATCGAGGCATATTTTACATCCTTTGGGATACTATTTCCCGTTTTTAGCAACAACCATCAATTTAAATAGCCCTGTTTTGGTTGGCACAGATTTTTAATTTATGATGTGAAACAGCAATTTTATGATTTTACTTGAAGAACAAATAGAACTGATCATCATACACAACAAAGCACTGCTCAAATTTGAAGTACTGCAACGGCTTACAGATGATGGCACCCTGAGTTTTACCCTCACCTATCAAAAAGAATACGTGTACACCCTGGTTACCAAAAGCCATCATGATTTTATGAAACTGCAGCTTTCACCAACGGATGAAGAAGCTGGCCTGATTCCGGATCCTGACATTTTCTCGAAAGTTGTGGTAGCACTGTATGCACTGTTCTTTAATGAAAAACATTCTTAGCATCAATTACCCGTAGCCGCATTTCTTTTCTGTTGCCAATAAATAATGTCCTTATAATAAGGAGCGGTGAGTTTTTCTATCTCCTGTGCCGTAATATTTAATGATGCCGGATCAGCAGCCAATTTAAGCCATGGCTTTGAAGCGCCAAACGGGTAAGCACCGAATACGATAACGGGTGTACCTTTCAGTTCCAGTGAATCCTTCTCTACCAACTTCCATTGATCGGCCCAGGTATACAAATACTTTGCATCATTTTCCTGCAAACGCAAACAGGAGTGAGAAGCAGGGTAACCCGGCATCGCATACTGGTGCCATCCAACCCCTAATTTATTCTCGATATTGAAGTTCCAGCGCAGGTTCCATTCGTCATCAAAACTGCTTGTTGATTCTTCTGCTTTCCAGTTGGTGAAAAACAAGCCTGTCGGGGTGGGATCTTTTTTCCGTCCCATATTCGTTGGTCCTGCATACATCAACTGGCCATTTTCGTAAGCGCCAAAAGTTTGCGTTGGATAGGAAAAAAAGATCAGCTTGGTTACTTCCTTTAGAAATGGCACTTCAGGCGGAAAGGGCAGATAGTCCAGCACCTCGCCGGACAAATCCATTGGTATCAGTACCGAATCCATGGTTCTAAAAAACGCACTGTCTGTTCTGTTAACGGCAAATGCAATGCTTCGCTTTTTCGAATCTTTAAAATCCGCAGTGGCGCTCCATTTTCCAGGCTTTGCAAAAAGATAGCCGCTTACTTTAAACACTTTGCGTTTTTCTGCAGTGGGTGTTGCAGGTTCCTTTTTCTTATTTTTCCTGTCACAGGCGCTGAAGCAAAAAGCGAGGAATACAAAACAGAGGGTAGTACGGATGGTTCGTTGCATACCCATCATTCTAAAAAACTGTGCCAGCATTGATGGACATCAGTGGCGATCATGGAAGCTTTATGATTTCTTTATAAATAGCAAGCGCAAGCTCCGGTTCGTTGGTGGTGATAAACTGGATACCATTAAAGAGTAACTCCCGGATCTTTTTCTCCTCATTCACCGTCCAGGCATTTAACAATAGATTGTTTTTAATGGCCATGGCAATCCACCCGGGATGTTCATCATAAACAGAAAAATGAAAATCGGCCCCACGAATGCCATCCGCTTTTAGCTGATCCGGAGAATGGTCGCCTTCAAGATATTGGGTGATCGCAGTGCGATCGATGTCAATTATTTTTTTTAGTATGTCGTAATCAAAACTGATGTACTCCACCATTTTTTCTGCAGACAGCTCATGAACAAGCCTCACCACTTTTAGAGCCACTTCTCTGCCCCTCTCTTTGCTGATACCGGAGGGCTTTATTTCGATGATGAGCTTTGTTGCGGTATTATTGATAAGGCCTGCTGTAATATATTGTCGTAAGGTTGGCAGCAGTTCCCCATTTGAAAGTGGCTGAGCCAGCAAGTCTTCGCAGCGTGTTTTTTCAATCTCCATTCCTTTGTAGGAAGGGTCATGGTTGATCAAGAGCGAATCATCGGCCGTCATGCGCACATCAAATTCCGAACCGGCACAACCAAGTGCTATGGCAGCTTTCAGGGAAGCAATGGAGTTTTCAGGCAGGTGATCTTTTTTCCATGCACCCCGATGCGCTATCACCGGGTTGGTGGCGGTGGAAATGGATGCCAGCTTCCTGCTGCTGTTGCAGGAAAATAAGGCAATGATCAACAAAAACATGCAGGCTGTTTTCATGTGAGCTTATTGAACGGGCCATTCATCTGTTCTGAATGGTACCGCAGGATATCCCTCTTTATTAAAAAGATTGGCTTCTATGGGACTGTCGGCCCATGCATACCGCACCGCCGCAGGCTTTGGTATTTGTGGTGATGAAACTACAATCGTATTAGCAACAATAACCGCATTGGCCCATACAAATTTTTTGTCCGCACCGGCAATGGCAAAGCCCTTTAACTGTTGTTGTTTTGCAACCAAACCGCGGCCGGCATCTTCAAACTGCAGTATTATTTTATTGCCGGCCACTTTGTAGTTTTTCAACTTTGGCCCGCTGCTTATCAAGCTGGATTTGCCATACAGCATTTTCATCGCTCCGTCTGCCAGGCGCTCGCCCACTTCTTTCTTTTTATGCGGATGAATGTCTAAAGGATTACCAACATCCGTAGTTACCGCCATCGCCGTATTGGGCAATGACAATGTCTTTGTTTGGCTTTCTCTTAATACCGCCCAGGCACTTTCAGCCGGTTCATTCCTCACTGCGCCATAAGAAGCCAGTTGTACAAAAAGGAAAGGAAAATCACCCTGTCCCCACCGGTTGCGCCAATCGCTGATCATGGCAGGAAAGAGCTGCCGGTATTCAACCGCATCGACGACCTGGTCTGCATTGCTTTCGCCCTGGTACCAAATGGCGCCACGAATGGTATAGGGAAGCAAGGGCGCTATCATCCCATTGTACAACACTGTCGGCTGATCTTCAACATCGCCACCACCGGATGTAATACTCTCCATTGGCGCTACGATATCATATTTAGCGTTTCCGGCCAGCGAAATTACCTTATTGCTAACCGTTATGTTGAACTGTTCGGGTACTGCTGCAAGACCGCCACCTCCGCCGCCATCTTCTACTCTTATCGTCAATTCATTCCTACCCTGCTTTAACAGGCCCGCCGGAATACTGTATTTACGCCTGGCGTCCCATTGGCCAATGCTACCAATAAAGGTTCCGTTGATGTATGTAGAATCCATATCGTCAATCGCCGGCATGTTTAACACCGCCTCTTTACCGGCATCTTCTGCCGCTACATTAAAACTGGTTCGATACAATACAATGCCATCAAGCGCAGGATACCCCTGCTGCTCCCATGGTTTTGGCAAATACATTTCCTTCCAGCCATCATCATTAAAAGCAGGTTGCATGGCTTGTTGTATGAAAGGATATTTTTCACTAAGGGTACGAACAAATTTTTCTTTTAACGAATCCCGTTGGCGATTGATCTCATTGAGCTTGAGGGGAAGTATGTCTTTGATGAAATGATTGCTGTAAGCAGGAAAATAGTGCAGTCCTTCAAAGCCTGTCCATGCCTGGGCGGGTGTTCCTCCCCAACTTGTAACGATGAGGCCGATGGGAACTTTCAATTGTTGCTGTAATTTTTTTGCGTACCAGTAAGCTACTGCAGAGCAGTCACCAATGGTTGCAGGTGATATCCCCGACCATTTCTTTTCCAATTTCACTTCCTGTTGCGGCGTATTCGCAATGGTATGATTGAGTACCACGAAGCGGATATTGTCATTGTTGGCAGATTGTAGTTCCTGCTGGTAGAGATCGGCCAGCGATGACATCTTCATTTCCATATTACTTTGCCCGCTGCAGATCCACACCTCTCCTACCAATATATTCTTCAGATTAATGGTTTCACCACCTGCTGTTATCAGCATATTGCCGGCACTTCCTGGGTTGGAAGCATCTAAAAAAACCTGCCAGTCGCCGTTGCTGTTTGCAATGGAAGAATATTTCTTTCCCCTGAACTCCACCGTAACTACCTGCTGCGCTGCAGCCCATCCCCATACACGGGTTACTTTTTTCTGTTGTAGTACCATGTTGTCGGTAATAAAAGAAGGCAGGCGAAGTTGTGCGGTGAGTGCCTGGGAAAATAACAGGCAAATGGCAACAGCAATTGTTCTCATTTTTTTAATTGTTTGATCATGAAAATTCGACTGTAATTTACTACGTGTTGGGGCAATTACATTAAAAAAATCCGCTGCGACTGGTACAATGGCAGGCCGGGTCGTCAAGGAGATTGTTGCGAAGGATGGTTCACATAAATGCTTTCGATCTTTTTATGACGGAGATAATTGAGGCAACGGTTCTGTACCGCTTTATACATATACGATTTAAAGGAAGAGGTAATAAACACAATATCCCTCCTGTCCCATAAAAAAGCAAAGGTTTCCGACACGATCTCTTCTGCCGCCTGCATCTGGTTGCTGTACCGGTTGGCAAAGAGACAGAGCGGCCGGTAATGTTTTTTAAAAAGTCATTCAAATGTTTTGACGCCTGATTGCTTCAGCAGTTCGAATGCCAGGTCTTCGTTGTCATACATTTATCGATGCAGTTTTGGTAAACTGTTTCAAATATATGTTTTCTCTTATTTCAAAACGAATATTGCGGCATGACGGGAGTCATATCAGGCATGATCTTTCTTAGCGTCGACGCCCATTTTATCAAGTACCAGTTCAAGCGGACAAAATTTTGTAAAAGAAGATTGCAATAAATTCAGTCCTACAAATGCAGCCAGTGCCAGCCAGTTAATATGTACAACATATGCCAGCGTAATGCTGATCAATACAAAGCTTCCGGCGACTGCCCTTACAATTCTTTCTTTCATTGCAATTTATATTTTTGTTAATAGCTCGCCTGTTCCACCGGCAATACAAAAGCCCTTACCGGAAATTTAGTGCCGCTTTCTTTATTGAAGGTCTTTACCAGTTCAATGGCAGTAACGGCTTTTTCACTCTCGGTGAAACTGAAAAAGAACAGTGCATGTGTGCCTTCATTGGATGCACCAAACCAGTTGTCTGGCAAAAATTCATGGTAAGCAGTTTTATGCCCTACCGTTTCTGATACGCTGAATACCTTGATATCTGCTTTTTCCATAATTCTCGATACTGCCCTTACATCTTCTTTAATGCTGGTGATCACTAACATTTTCATATACTTGGTTTTTATTGGTTTTATATTTCTTCCGGAGCAACCTGAAGTAAATCAACGGCACTACCAATAATGTAAGAAATGTAGAGGTGATGGTTCCACCCATTAATGAAATGGCGAGCCCCTGAAAGATGGGATCAAAAAGAATGATAACGGCTCCCAACACTACTGCACCTGCGGTTAATAAGATCGGCGTTGTTCTCACTGCTCCGGCTTCTATGATTGCCTGCTTCAAAGGTACGCCGTCTTTTAATCGTATATCTATGAAATCAATCAGCAAAACAGAATTTCTTACCATCACACCGGCGAGTGCGATAAAACCGATCATGGATGTGGCCGTAAAATAAGCGCCCATCAACCAATGCCCCAGTACAATACCGATCAATGAAAGCGGAATAGCCGCCAGCATTACAATCGGTGTTACAAAATTCTGGAACCAGCCAACGATCAGCATGTAAATGATAATGATGGCAACAGCGAAGGCGATCCCGAGATCACGAAAAACCTCGAACGTAATTTGCCATTCTCCATCCCATTTCAATGTATAATCATCTTCATTGTCGGGCTGGTGCGTATATTCTTCGTTCAATGTATAGCCGGCAGGCAACTGGATATTCTTCAGGCTGTCTGATATGGCGGAGATGGCATAAGAAGGGCTTTCCAATTTACCAGCCATATCTGCCAGCACATACACTACCCTTTTTTGGTTCTTCCGGTAAATGCTTTTTTCTTTCAGTGTTTTACTGATCGTAACCAGGTCGCCAACAGGTACTGCATTCCCCTGCTGACCGATCACTTTTAAATTCTTCAATTCTTCAATACCTGATTTATCCGCATCGCTCAATTGCAATTTTATATTTACCGGGCTGAATGAAGTTGGTTTATGCAAAGTGCCCGCCACCTGCCCGGACAAAGCCGCATTCATGTTGGCCACTATTTGAGCAGGCGCAATGCCATACCGCATGGCTTTATCTTTATCAATTTCAAAATGATATTGGTACTGGTCATCTTCAATGTAAGAATCAACATCCACTACATCACTGGTGGCAGCGAAGGCTTTTTTCATTTGGTCCCCGATCCTGATCTGTTCTTTGTAATCAGGCCCGTAAATTTCTGCCACCAATGTTGACAGTACTGGTGGGCCAGGCGGGATTTCTACCAGTTTGGCGTTGGCATGGTATTTCTTTGCGATGGTTTGAACCGCTGCTCTCATGCCTTTTACAATTTCATGGCTCTGTTCACTTCTTTCTTTTTTATCTGTAAGATTTACCTGCACATCCGCAACATTATTTCCCCTGCGGATATCATAGTGGCGCACCAAACCATTAAAGCTGATCGGCGCAGCCGTGCCTGCATACACCTGGTAATCTTTTACCATTGGCTGCGTGCCAACATAATCTGCAATTTCTTTTGCTACGGCCTGTGTTTTCTCCAGCGTTGTTCCTTCAGGCATATCGATCACAATGTCAAATTCATTTTTATTGTCGAAGGGAAGCATTTTTACGGCTACTGATCTTGTGTAGAACATCATGAGTGAACCAAGTAACACTACCACGGTACTTAAAATGAATGTCCAGCGTTTCCATCTTGTTTCAATCAATGGATTGATAAAAGAATAATAGATCTTGTAGATACGTGTTTGCTCCAGCTGTACGGGTTCTTTTTCTTTACCATGTTCTTTTTCACGAAGAAAGATATAGCCGAGATAAGGCGTTAAGGTTAAGGCCACCACCAGCGATAGTATCATTGCAATGGAAGCGCCGATGGGCATTGGCCCCATGTAAGGCCCCATCAACCCCGATACAAAAGCCATGGGCAACACGGCTGCTATCACAGTGAACGTAGCCAGTATCGTTGGATTGCCCACTTCATTGATGGCATAGATAGCGGCCTGCTTAAATGGCAACCGTTTCATTTTAAAATGCCGGTGCATATTTTCTGCAATGATGATGGAATCATCTACTACAATACCGGTAATGAATACCAGCGCAAACAGCGTAATGCGGTTTAAGGTATAATCCATGAAATAGTAAGCGCATAACGTCAATGCAAATGTTACCGGCACAGAAAGGAACACTACCAGGCCTCCACGCCAGCCCATGGCCAGCATTACAAATAAGGTTACGGCCACGATAGAGATGAACAAATGCAATAATAATTCCGACACTTTATCTGATGCCGTTTCCCCATAATTACGGGTAACACTGAGTTGTACATCAGCAGGAAGCAAATCCCTTTTAAGTCTTTCAACCTTTGCCAGGATTTCTTCTGACAGCAACATGGCATCGGAACCTTTCTTTTTGGCAATGGATAATGTTACCGCAGGATAAGCCGACTTAAATTGCTGTTGTGAAGCGGCGGTAGCTTTGCCATAACCAAACAACACGTATTGATTGGGTGTTTCAGGGCCTTCACTAACTGTGGCAACCTGTTTTAAATAAACCGGTTGCTGCGCATTGATGCCAATTACCAGGTTGGCCACGTCGTCTGCGGTGTTTAAAAAATTACCGGTTTCTACTGCAAAGGCGGTATCGTTTTTAAACATTGTGCCTGAAAACAATTGAGCATTATTGCCCTGTAAATATTTACTGACTGATAAAAAGTCAAGATGATTCTGTGCCATCTTATCTTTGTCCAGCATCACTTTCACTTCACGGCTTCTTCCACCGATGATATTGATGGCAGCTACATCATTGATCTTTTTTATTTCGTTGGTAAGCGCCTCTCCGAGTTGCTTTAATTCATAGTCGCTGTGTTGGTCGCTCCACAAGGTTAAGCCCAATACCGGTACATCATCAATCGCTCTTGTTTTGATCAAAGGCATGGTTACACCGGGTGGCATTTTATCCATGTTCTTCATGAGTTCATCATATAATTTCACCATCGATCTTTCCACATCCTGTCCCACATAAAACTGCACGATCAGCATCGCTTGTCCCTGCATAGAAGTGGAATACACATACTCCACGCCCTTTACATTAGACACTGCTTTCTCCAATGGTGCTACCAGTTTGGTTTCTACCTCTTTGGGGTCAGCGCCGGGAAAGCCAATATAAATATCTGCGATCGGCACATCGATCTGCGGTTCTTCTTCTCTTGGTATCAGCATAGTGCTGTAGCCTCCAATGAGCAGGAAGCCGATCATCAGCAAAATGGTTAGCTTAGAACTGATAAATGACTTGGCGATATTTCCAGATAAACCTTCTTTCATTTTTTTTATTTTTTGCCACGAATTACACGAATACACACGACTGTTTTAACCGATGTATTTTACTGCAATGGGTATAATCAATATTTCGATTGCTTTATTTTTTTGCCACGAACTCACTGATACACACGAATTAATTTATCGATGTATTTGATAGTAATTGGTGTAAAGAATATTTTAATTGCTTCAATTATACTTGCATTGATAAAAACTTTCCGGGTAAGATTTTTTTTTAGTCAAAAGACTCCCATTCACGATTCACCATTCACTATTCACATTCACTTTCTCACCTTCACCAGCGCTCCATTGTACAGCTTCCCATCTGCACTCAACACAAACTGTTCATCTTTCGACAACCCGGAGATCACTTCCACTTTATCGCCATAGGTTTTTCCCAAACGCACCCATCTTAACAAAGCGGTATTATTCGCACTTACCGTATACACGCCTGTTAGTTCTTCCCGGTTGATGATCGCTGCAATCGGTATCATTGCCAGGTCTGCATTTACCTGTTGTGCAGTTGCTTTCAAAGGGATATTTACACTTACAAACATGCCTGCGTACAATTCCTTTTTATCTCCATCGGCGATACTGATTTTAACGATGTATTGCCCACCCGTAAACTGGGAAGATGGATTGAGCTGGATGATCTTTCCCTGTATGTTTTTACCGGTTGACTTAATTTGAAGATTGGCTACATCCCCCAAATGAATATTGCTGATATCTGATTCTGCGACTGAAGCTGACACCTGCAATATGCCATTCTGCTCAATGGTGAGCAAGGGCATACCCGGACTGGCAATGCTTCCAGCCTCCGCCAATTTTTGTGTTACCACACCAGCAAAAGGTGCAGTGAGACTGCTGTAAGCAAGCATGGCACTCACTTCATTCCGCATCTGCCTGGCAGCGTTTACTCTTTCTTTGGCTGAATGATACTGGAGTGTTACATTATCCAGTTCTTTGGCGGTAGCACTTTGTTCTTTATATAAATTCGTGAAGCGGTCAAGGTCTTTTTGCGCAGATGAATACGCAGCTTCCGCTTCTGCGATCATGGCACTGGTTTGAGCACGCTTTGCTTTCATGTCCTCATCACTAATCGTTGCCAGCAATTGTCCTTTACCCACTCTGTCGCCAGCCTTTACATAAATATTAGTGATGCGGCCCATCATCCGGGTGCTGATATTGGCAGTTTGCGCTGCCTCTACCTGTCCGCTGGCCAGCACTGCCTGCGTATTGGCCGCTGACACGGTTGCCAGGGTAACCTCAATGGGTTGTTCCTTCACGCTATCATTCTTTTCCTTACCGCCTCCACAAGCGCTGAGCATTGCTGCTGCCGAAAACAAAAGAGCTATTGTAAATAAATTTTTACTGAACATATTGATCGTATTGATTAGTTGCTTAATTAGATGAGGTTGTTAAAAATTGCAGGGAAGCAGCAGCCGTGTTGAAGTTGTAAATGGCTTGTACAAAACCCAATTGTTGTTGCGATAGCTGTGTCTGTGCCATGAGGATATCAGTTGTTTTAACCAGCCCCTGTGTATATCTTTTTTGCAATACCCTCAATGCTTCGGCTGATTGTTCTACCGACAGTTGTTGCTGTTTCATTGCAAAGGCAGCATCGCCCATTTGCCTTTTTGCGTGACTGATCTGCAAAGCGGCTTCTTCTTTTTGCTGCTGTAATTGCTGAGCCAGTTTATCCTTTTCAAACCGCTGCTGTGTCATTACATTTTTGGTACGGGTCCCGTTAAAGATGGTCCACGACACCTGTAATCCTACCATCCAGGAGTTGGCACCAAAGCCCAGCATCCGGTTATCATTCAGCTGCCAGTTGCCAAAAGCATTTACCCGGGGGAGCCGACTTTTCTTTGATGAACTGATCATCAGATCATATCCTTCCATGCCTTTTTGCATGGCTTTAAAATCGGCCCGGTCATTATTAAAGACTGTACTATCAGCAATGTTCTTACTGGCGAACATTGAATCCACCACATATACTACGCCGGCAGGTTTTCCCATCAGCAGGCTCAGCATATCTGATGCGTCCCGGATATTCGATTGCGAATTGTTGAGTTGCGTTTCAATATTCATTACATGCACCGCTGCATTCAACAAGTCAGATTTTTGTATCAACCCCTGTTTAAAATAATCATCGGTTGATTTATATACTGCCTTACCGGCAGCCAATGCCTCCTTCAACACTTTGTCAGCACTGTAGAACAACTGCAACTGCAGGTAAGCTTTCTCTGTTTCAAATGATAAATACTCTTTGGTGCGTTGTGTACTGAGCTGGTACATTTCAACCTGTTTGGCAGCGCCTTTACGCTGGTCGTTCATATCCAGGTTCAGCAAAGGCTGCTGCACTTCAAATTTGCTGGTAAAATCAGGTGTGGCAGAAGGATGATTGAGTACAGCAGGATTAAAGTCGGCTGCTGAAATTGATTTTTGCTGCAGCTTAAAACCAAATGCATTCAGCGGATTGTTGGTTGAAAAAGCCGTGTAGGAAAAACCTGCCTGTGGCAAATAAATGGCATCGGTTTGTTTATACTTTGCTTTGGCGATCTGCTCATCCAGTGCAGCCAGCTTTACCGCATTGTTTCCGGCTACAGACGAATGGATGGCTTCATCCAGGGCAAGGTATTTTGGGCTATCCTGTGCCGTTACACTATTCAAAAAGCCAGGCAAAAAAATCACTATCCAGTATTGCATTCTCTTCATTGCTAAAAATTGAGAACACAAAATTATTTTGCTAAAAAGCCCTTAACCGTGACATATATCACTACCACCTCCTAAAACAAAACAGGTGTAACAAATGTTACACCTGCGCTTTTGCAAACCAACCGTATAAGACTATACTTCGTCACTTAAATATTGCAAAGCGGTTAATCCTAAAACAAGTCTTTTTATTTAATGACTGCAGCCCGCCATACCGTTGCTGGCGCTGATGATGGCATCAAAATCAGTACGGGAGAGAATAGCGGGTTCGTAAATAATTCCTTCACCCTTCAAATTGCGGCAAAATGCTCTCAAGTGGTTTTCAGACCCCATGATCAAAAAATCATACGCTTCCAGAATTTCCTTCTGCAGCGCATGTTTCTTTCTTTCCTTCAGATCCCTGATATCAACTTCCTCGATCAATGCGCCGGCTTTCAATGCATCTTTTACAGAAAGGCTGCCTTTTGCTACCAGTTCATTGTATAAAGCCTGCAGCGATGCGTTGTTAAAAACGCCCGGCTGGTCAGTCTCTTTCAGTGCCGGATCTTTTACCCGGTATTGTTTAAGCAATTCCTGCATCTCTGCCATGTGCATGCGCTCACTCCTACGGATATGCCCAAAAGGATTCAGGTTCCATTTTACAAACATGGAGTCATAAACATCCCTGGCAAGCTTTTCTTCTTCATACATAAAAACAATACCATCCTTTTCAAGCGTTGTTTGAGCCTTGAGTGCAAAAGTATTTATCAGCAGCACAGCCAATACTGCCCGGATCATTGTAGATTTCATACACCGCAATTAAAATTTAAATAAACAACATGTGTGTTCCTATTCCACTACCCTGCCTGTAAAAATCTCCCACCGTAATAATATCATCTACCCCTTCGTACAGGTCGTCTTTTTTATAATGGAACATGTCCATCGCCAGTTTACAGGCCCAGAGCTTAACGCCGGAAGCTGTAAGGATATCCAAAAACTCATGAATATCCGGCATGTCAATCTTTTCCATTTCTTTTTTCATCATGGAAGTCGCCAATGCTTCCATGCCGGGTAAACCACCCAGCATGGTGGGCATGTGCATGGCAGGGTTTCCAACAGTGGCCACATGCAGGTGTTCCAGTTTTTTCTTGTGCACTGCTTCCAGTCCGAAAAAAGTAAAAAATATTTCTGCTTCAATGCCTTCCATCCTGGCACCATTGGCCAGCACAAAAGCAGCATATACATTTTCTAAAGTGGCTTTGGAAAGTATGATCATCATCTTTCTTATTTCGCCGTTATACTCGTTCATGATTATTTGATTTTACGATTTTTTTTGTTGCTACGAATCCTATTCGCCACGAATTACACGAATGGATACGAATGATATTTTATACCTGGCTGCCATGCTGTTATTAAGTATCGTCCCTACCGTAGCATGGCGCTCTTGT
>APMI01017063.1_pt1 | contig 24145 bp, 20 predicted proteins | sample 667938 | NCBI WGS metagenome assembly APMI01 (sample SAMN01084076, study PRJNA167559) | wastewater metagenome | biome: Wastewater | place: Denmark: Ejby Moelle, Odense | collected 2011-11-28
GGTTGAATATATTATACAGTAATATCTTTTATTAAGCACAATATACCAAGTTACAGATTAAGAGCCAATTTATATAAAGAATAGACAGTATCCTGAAATATGAAACAGAAAATAAAACTGATATGATTTTTGTTTTGTTTTAGAATTTTTATTTGCTCATATTATGAAATACACATTGTTCAGTTTATACTTTTATAGTCTATTTTCACACTATTTAATTTTGTCAATAATTTGTCGCTAAGCTATATTATAATTAACAAAAATCGAACAAAAAACTCTCAAATTAAAGTTTGGTTTGAATAGAGAATGGACAAATAGCTATTAAAGAAAGGTCTTAGATTGTATTACAATATTTTAAAACTGCACCGTAAAAAGTTACCGGGAGCCATGCGTCGAGTAGGTGATGTATATGTAAAACAATAATTTCATCAACATCATACTAACCCAAACCCGCATTATTATACTAAATTTTACGATGGGTGGGTCAAGTACTATGAGCAGCTAAACAACGAAGGACTCAAAGGAGTGTCAAAGCCAATGGACTCAGGGGTTGAGAAAATGCTTAACAATGATCAAAAATAAGCACTGAAGACGCTTAAAGAAGGTGTTGAGAAGTTAAAATTTTGATCATCATATTGTTATCATAACAAAAATTAATAATATAAATACAAAAATAAATTAATACTTTTCTGAGTTGAAATATTTGACTTTGATAACAAACATCAGCTTTATTATTGTGGAAAGAGGCTATTTTTTTATTATTTCTCTCAATATTATATATAGGTTATTTTTAATTTGTATATTTTTATCTATAACAATTCTAAAATATCTTCTGTGATACTTCTGTAAAAAAATTTATGAGTGGCTAATAAAAGCAACAAAATTAGCATAAAAAAATGTCATTCAAGAAGACTCCGGCATTAATCAGAATAATTCTTTAATAATTTTTCTCCCAGTATTACTTAGACATTCGTTATAAGTGAATTTAAGTAGAAATTAATAATATTAAACAAAAGCATTAAATCAAAATGAATCAATAATCTAACTATCATATAGATTTGATTGAATATGAATGGACTGGAGTGCTCGGCATGGCCATGGCACCTGGTAAAAATTATACCTGGTCCATGGAACGCAGAGATCTTAACAAAGATGTCCTCAAAATAAAGGAACATTACAAAATGGATATGGTCGTATGCTTACTCGATTAGTACGAAATGGGATGGCTCAAGATCCCGAACGAAATAGAAGTCATCAAAAATGCAGGTATTGAGACCAAGCATTACCCAATTGAAGACATGGATGTTCCTGAAGATATTGGAAAATTTAAAGAATTGGTGAAATAAATAGTGGAAAATTATTTAAAGCAAGGAAAACGTGTGATGATTCACTGTCAAGGAGGAAATGGTAGAACTGGACTTTTTGTTGCTTGCCTCTTCATTTATCAAGGATATTCTCCTGAAGATGCAATTAGAAAAGTGAGAAGAATTAGAAAATATGCAGTAGAGACCAATAAACAAGAACAATTTGTTCACAACTTCAAATTTTGATATTACTACTACTTTTTATTTACTCATTATTTTTTTTACTAAAGCTCAGAATTGTTAAACAAAAAAAAAGTATTTAATTATTTTTTTATTTATTAGTATAAATATAAATAACAAATATTCAAATAGTTGCATTCATACTTGAGGCTTCTCTCCTCTATTTTATTAATTTTCCTCATTAACATTAACCTAATCATCATCCTAATTATTTTTCAAATTACTGGACATTTACTTCAATTTTTAACTCAATTTCTTATTAAAAGCTTCAATATATTTTGGGCTATGAAATCTAAGTAATCCTTAGGGTGATTAATAAGTTTTATGATGGCATTCGCATTCATAGCCTTCAATTGAACATGTGAATTTAATTGTTATGCCTTATAAAGTTTGGATTTGATATTATGAGGGTTGTACTCTTTACCAGTTTTTAAGGAAATCTTTATTGAAGAATTATAGTAATTACATATCCCAGTCGATATTCATATTGGAATATTACTTTACCTTTTTTGGTATACTAGCTTTAGATTGTATGATAATAATATATTGCCAATTTAATGATTACCTGTGAATGCTAATTATAATAATAGTACATTAAGAATTTACCAAGCTAGTGCTATTTCAATCCAAGGCTCACTCTTAATAAAAACACCACAATTAATGGCTTATAGAGACACCGATATCTGTAGAAAAAGAAATGCATTCCGTGATCGAATACGTAAAGACTATATCTAAGGCATGTTCAAACAGCGAAGAGCATAATTCACATAGCTATAGCAACAATAGCAATAAAAAGCCAAGCATATAAAATAATTGAACTAATTTACAGTAAATTCAGCAAATAAAAATAATATTAACGAAAATCAGTACCCTTTTCATTCTCAACAGATACCTAATCTTAGTTTGTATGATAATAGTTGGGCGATTACTCAGTAAATAAACAATAATAATAGTAATAATGGTAATGGAAATAGAAGGGAAGTGATGAATATAGCTAAATTTTAAAATTATCAACAGTTTAGTCAATATTTATAGCATCTGTTTAAACTATTGCCCAAATCTAGTTCTGGATTAGTGTTACTGCTCAATAATAATACTAGATTAATTGCTTAGTTCATGAAGTACTTGTTTAGTGAAGATGAATGTAATAATAGTTAAACAGGGTTATATGGTAGTCCTGCTAAAAAATTACAATTCTAGTCTTCAAATACAGGAAATAGAAATATTTATAATAATGAAAACAATAATAAGTCATATTCTGAGCATAAACAATATAGAAATCTGTAATACTTCATAAATAAATTTATCTAATGCAGTGTGTCATAATACCTAAATTACCTGCACATATTATAAACTTTGCTGATCCATTTACCATATTATTCATAAAATCGTACAACAATAATAAAGAGCACAAGCACAAGAATATGTGGTAAGATAGCCTCATTATTAAAATCTAATAAAATATTCCGAACATAAATATTGAAAGCATATTTCTAATATTTGATTACCTTAGGTGATGATATACGGATGTTGACCAATGTGGAGATACTTACTGCTGCTGATTTTGTTAAGGATGTGTTCGGAATTTATTATAATACATAGTATAATAATAATCAGTAACACTAACAAGGCAGTAATAATAATAATAATAAGAGGGAAAGATATCAGTCAGAATTGAGTCTGCAGTGTACTGCCATTACTGCAAGTAATAATATTCTGGCTATTAGAGCATAAAGTAGTTAAAAAGAAAAGCATCAACATTAAAATAATAGTAAATTTAATAAGATAGACACAATATACAAAGTAGCATAAATAAAGCAATACTTCATAGTATAACTACTGCGTTCTAAAAATGCTATTCACAACATCATTGACTGTACGATGTTAAGTGCAAGTTAGTTCCACTTATAGCACTATCTGCAATTTCTGGTAAATCTAACATACTTACTAAAATCCCCCTCCCAACTGCATCTGTTCATCGAACACTTAAGTCTAATGTTTCAGTGTGTATTAGCTCACCATCTAGTTCTGGGTGGCTTTACTATTATTAATACTTTACTATTGAGGGTTATCAATAATGTTATTGTTAATGATCGTGTCAGTGCACAAACTGTATGGAAGTAAGGAGTTATACACAAAATTATTAAAATATACGCAGGATGGCTAATCAAAGGCAAGAGTAATGGTAAGGGAGAATATAGTGATGAGAAAGTACCAGATTAGCCTACACCACAGGTTTATGTTTAATTTATATCCACATTAACCACATATATCATACTATTGTTCTCACCAGATAAAGAATAGTAATGTTAACAACAAAATAATAGTAATAATGGTAATAGTAGGTTATCATAGCCAGTTAGATAGATAAATTTCACATAGAACTTGGATACTTTGTTAAGATAAACAAATATAACAATATTACTACTATAATCCCTAAAATTGGACTACATATCAGGCAGAAACAATCATAACAATAGCATAGACTAGTAGTAGCAGGTGAGTAAAATATTTTAGGCATTGATAGCATTACACAACTACTAACAATAACGTAACTAATAACATAATAATAATAATAGTATTAGTTAAGATAGGAGTGTGGCTGGCAAACTGGTACAGTATCGAGATGTCATCTAAGATATTGTCTAGCGTTATGCCAATTAAGGAGAGAATATCGGCAATGTCGGTATGCTTGGAGAAGCGTTATTGGAAATTGTTAAAATTTAAATAGATAAACAATAATTAAGACATATTGAACTATAAAAATATAATAAATAGAAGTAAATGTATTAATAAATGTGGCAACAAAGATAAAGATAACAACTATTAAATAACACACATAATCAAAATAACAAATGAATTGCATGATTAAACTAATGATACATTTTTGATTGTTTATGAAATATTCTGTTTTACGGATTAAATTAACAACTATCATATTTAGTTCATCTCTATGCATGAGAGATTGATAGATTGAAAGTTATATCGTATAAAGGATCAATAAAAAAGTATATTTAATCGGTATTTGTGCTAATTATAAGTAGTCAATCAATTAATCGATTATTCTAATCATTCACTTTGTTATTTTTAAGGCTCCTGTGTCAAAAATACATAATCCCACATCTGGTTTATAAGTTCTTTAATCCAGTTTCGAAATCGAAACAAAATCAGAAACTAAAAGTAATTTTTTCTGAGTGTTTGTTGCTTAGTTGGTAAGCAAGATTGGCACTTTTATTGTGAATTCAGGAAATTCTCCAAATTAAGTTTTCTCATATTTGCCGAAAAAGTTTAGAATCCAGCCATCGACTATAGAGATATCTCCACCATATTCTTGTCTCTTTTAAGGACTTTGCATGACAGTATTCCACCAATTAAGATCAGGTTTTCCATCAAAAGTTTAAAGGAAATTTATTAAGATAATCTTCATATGATCGATGTAAGTTTTTAGTTCACCATTAACATCAAACTGAGCAAGACTCTCAAGCTTCGGGATCATCTTAGCCCAATCCTCGCGTTCTCCTGCCATATAAACATTATTTATTCCACATACACAGAAACTACGGTGATAATTAAATAATTTCTTTAAACTGTTCATCGTAATTGCTGTAGAAATAGTCTTATAAAGTTTGGTTGTTGTGGAAAAATTGCATGAAAATGTCTCAACAATCCCTTCATGAGTATTTTTCTCAATTTGATTAATAATTTAGTCAAAAAAATGATCCCAGTTGTTTTCCATTAATAGAGACTACTCAGCATTTTAGACATGCTCAACTACATTTAATATTTTGACTCCTTAATGTTTGACTAACTTGGGTCTGAGTTTCAATGCATTTTCGTCTATATATTTTGATACATAGAAAAGGATCATAATCCAAACTTCATCAGGTATGAGTGCGACATCGCCGTGCTGAGTGTAAGCATTAAGAAAAGCATCAAAAAATGAGTTCACCCTAGCGACTCCATTTCGAGGAAAAATTCGATTTGAATCAATACCTGAGTCTTTATAGCATTTAATTGGTTGATTTTGCCATTCAAATAACCAGTTCATTTGATAGATTAGATCTTTATTTGATACCTTTTTTGTTTCAATTTGCGGTCTTTCTTACAATTCTTGCAACACTATTTTCTTATACTTTGGGATTTAGGATGGCTATCCTATCATTTTTATCAAAGATTTAATATAAATAATTTGTATAATTATAATAGATTTGATCCATTTTGACATTTTCTGATTGCAATATAAAAAGAATATTATGGTCTATAAAATTCGGTTATCGTAAATTCTGTTGTATTTATTTTGACTGGTTAAGTCAAAATCTATCATTACACAGTAAAAGTAAGATTATAAAGTTACTTTTTTTAAAAATATATATTTTCTTAACAATCACTTAGAGATACATTTTAAAAACTAACATTTTCAGGTACTAAAATTGAACAATTAGCTTAATTTTAACTAAATAATATGATTGATCTCAATATTTTTACGAAATCGTGACATGAGTATATAAGATTCATCTGCTCTAAATAAGATATTTTATGTAATTTATTAAAATATACATTAAAAATAACAGTAAACAAAATGAAGTCAATTCTCAGTTTTCCTATGAATGTAGTCTTATTGGTCGCCTTATTATCAGTGTGCGCGCGTGAGAACAACCGTCTGCAGTAGCATATTCAGCATCTGGCAGCCAATCAGTGCTGTGTTGACAATGGTGGTAAATTATGTGGCAATGCTATCAAATCCTGCTGTAATAAGGGATGCACCAAGAAATGGTATGGCGAGTATTGCCTTGATGACGATTATATGGAGCCTAACTGCAATAGCTGTATTAAAGCATGTTAAGCTAAAGGGGGAGTGCCATGTGCAGTGTCGCTTCAATCAGGCAGATTTACATGCTGCTCAGAAGCATGTACTGACCCATAAGGCGGTTTCAGTCAAAAAATTTAGACATACATCTAGAAAATAGGCACAAATTTGTTGCATGAACGGGAATAATTAAATCATGCTCAGTTGTTGGATAAACTGGCTAATAAATTCTTAGGCAAAAATAATATGTGTCCAGCTGAACAAACAATTGATATCAAGGGCTGCAAATATGATGATTCTTTGCTTGCACTGATCAAGTTAAGAACTATCGGATGAGTCTTTCGTTAATAGATTTCATGATGAGCATATGTTTATCAGCTTTATTTTACTTATTTTAAGAAATTATTTAATCTGCTCAAGTTGAGATTTCATATTAAAGAATCTCTTATTGCATTTTTATGTTTTATATGGCTATTTTTATATATAAATATCACTTTTCGGGTTCAATTGAAAGCTTGATATAATACATTTTTATATAAAATTTCAAATATTTTAATACCTTTATTATGAATTAAATCATTTAGACTACTATTCTTGACTCAATGCTTCATAATAACAGACTATCTTTTAACTGTATGCTTAAAGTTTCTTGACAGGAACCAGAAACAGACGCTACCACTATATAATTTATTTTTTATTATTGGCGATATCTTACGTATGTTCTTGTTTAGTACTTGGAATTTTACTCAAATTCAATGTCTCGTTATTTTGTTATGCTTGCTCTACTACTTTTATTTCTTAATTGTTTTTATTTTAGCATGGTTACTCTTGAGAATCATTATTATTTGTATTGACATTTGTTTAAATATTAATTTATGCTTGTACTGCTGCTATTTAATTAGCAAAATAGACGATACCAGGCACCCAGATAGCAACTTATTCTCCTATTTATAGATCATTATAGACATTGACTGCAATTTGTACAACATTCCTCTTTACTAAATTTAATTATTATAATTACATCTTAGTCGATCACAGACAGCTAGTAACTGTTTGAAATTATTTGATTTATTTTCAGCACATGTGAAATCAAATTTGATAATTTTGAGCAGCTGCTACTCCGCCTATAGTACTTGTTTCTTCAGCTGCGAGTAAGCTATAAATAGGCTAATATTGGCGATTACTTGCTAAATCGTAAGATGGCTGCATCGAATGCAGGATTTATTATGTTGACTAAGTTTATAAGACTGTGTTTAATTGGATATAATTCGATTGTTTTTATTATTAGTTTTGTTTGGATTTTGCTAGCTGGTACACCTTGATGGCTGAGTATATTGTGTTTAGGATATCTCGTATTTTACGCTCGTTTTAAAATATTTTAGCAGTCAAAAATATGCATGCTCCTACGATCACTTCATTGGAGTAATCAGAATCAGTCTTTGATTATTCCTGGGCTTAGTTGAATTTACGATAGAAGTGGAGCACTGTACCGATTGCCGGTTGTGATAGCTGTAGCATGAAGCTTATTTCTTGGATTAGCCGTAGTTTCTGATTTTTGTGCATTTAAGGAAGTTTAACAAAAATAATTAAATGTTTTTGTTATAATATTTATGAGTTTTAATCAAATTATGTGCAAATGTTATATTTGAATTTAGTTTTGATGACTTATTATTTGGAAATAATAAATTATTGAATAATTTTCGAATTCATATTTGGCTAGTAGTAATTAATAATGCCCATAATTTTTATTTAAATAAATGGCTATATAAATTTATATGAGAATTATAGTCTGAGTGTTAAATGGGTAAGGTGAGGCCATTTTGTAATATTATATCTCAACAATAGCGCGCAAACATATGGACGTAACTTTCCTATTTAACTCAGGGTCCTAAGATAGTCGCAGAATTCAAAGTTGTACTCATTGGCGATGGTGGAGTCGGCAAGACTACCTTTGTGAAGAGGCACATCACCGGAGAGTTTGAAAAGAAGTATATTGCCACTCAAGGAGTCGAAGTGAGCTCAATTGTCTTCTATACCAACCACGGACCCATCAAGCTTAGTCTTTGGGACACCGCTGGTCAGGAAAAGTTGGGCGGCCTCAGAGAGGGTTACTACATTGGAGCCCAAGCCGCCATCCTTATGTTCGACGTGACCACAAGAATCACATACAAGAATGTGCCCAAGTGGTACAAGGATTTGACTAGAATCTGCGATAACATCCCAATCGTGTTGGTCGGCAACAAGGTTGATCAAAAGGACAGAAAAGTTAAAGCTAGACAAATTACTTTTCACAGAAAGCGAAACCTTCAATATTTCGACATCTCAGCTAAGTCTAACTATCAGTATGAAAAACCATTCTTGTGGATTCTCAGAACTTTGGTCGGTGACCCCAACTTGTACTTGGTTGAAGCTCTTGCTCTCAAGCCCCAAGAAGTCGCTATGGATCAAGGTCAAATTGAAACTCTCGCTCAAGAGTGGAAAGAAGTCGAGAATGCACCACTTCCTGACGATGATGAGGATTTCAAATGATAACGTGATAATCTATAATTGGTCTATTATTTCACTTATACTTCAATTGGCTCAAAATATTTTATTGTTCAATTGTTACCGTTACTAATTCAAGCTTTGAGATTCTTTGAAGTAAAATGCTTTCCATTATGTAAAATAAAAATACAAAGAAAACAATTAGATTTGGTCAATTTTGACGTTTTTGAGTATTTAAGTCTAAAAGTTAAAAACTGATTATATTATTAAAAAAAATGAGCAGAAGATTTTTGAAGCCGTTGTTCTCATTTTGGGAGCCTTGGGCCTCTGAAGGATACATTTCTAAGAAGTCCATTCCTGGAGGATCACGTGCAGCCAAAGAATATGGAAAAGTACAGCAAAGCAAACAAACTAGAAACATTGAACCGAGTGAAACTTTCGACTAATTTTTCAAGGAGTACTATGAGAATACTTCTAGCCTCAAGCAGGAGTAAAAATAATTTTTTGAGAAGCACTACCCATAAAGAGTAGGCAAGAAGTTCAACCCTTATGAGACTCTTGGACTTAGTCAAGATGCAGACATTGACAAAATCAAAGAAGCATACAGAACTCATTCATTGAAGACTCACCCTAAAGTTGATAACAGCTAAGACGCTCAACGGAAGTTCAGAGATTATGCCCGTGCTTATCACCAATTACTTGATTAGAGACATGAAAAACAAAGAGATGACAACGGAGAAGACGTTTCAACTAAAAGTTTGTTTGAAGATTTTCATTCTAAAATCGATTAATTCGATAAGAGCGAATCAAACTAGAAGCCTGTTGATCAACACGTAAAAACTGAAGCCAGCTCACAGCAACAGACAAAAGAGAAAAATGACCGCAAACTCGATAAGAATAATGAAACTAAAGCAAATGAGTAATTCGATACTCAGACAGGCCAAGCTAAATAAAAGCCACCCAAAGTGAAATCTTCATCGTCATCATCAGGAAACATTTTGAAAGGAGCTGAACTCTATTCTGAATCAAGTTATTTCGAATTCATCAACGGGCAACGAAAGCTTAGAATTACAAGAGTGTACGAGAAAGATGGAAAGAGCATCAAGGTGGACAGAATTGAAGGCCAATTACCTGATGGATCTATCGAAGTTACAGAGACTTTAGACGACGGCAAATAAGTTAAGAACAGAAAGTATATTCAAGGATCATCATCGTCCCAGAACAAAAAGCTTGAACAGAAATGAGTATAGAATGATGATTTGAAACCAACTTCTACTTTAGCATTAATTTGTTTAATTAGTATTTTACATATAGGTTGAACATCATAAAAATATTTATATAATATATGGAACATTTAGAATATCGCAGAACGTTGTAGCAACAAAATTACGGACTAAAAATTCAATGTGAAGCTGAAAATATAGCTGTGCACAGATTACTCGAGCAATGTTTAGACTTATCATAAATAGCAGTATCATAAAATTCCTCTTAAACAAACCAATATAATAACATTGATAATCTCCTTCAATAAAAACTGACCCATCAGATGCAAAACCTTGCTCTTCAGTCATCAACGTTATCGTAAAGCATAGTCGCTCTGACAAATAAATTACTTTCACAACAAATTTATGAAGCCCAATCTGTGTAAATGTTGGCCATGCTGTACAAATATCAATAAAGTATATTACCTTTGAGAAATGTGTTAGTGTAAAAATAGAATTAAGTGTACTACAAACTCAAAGATATTTATTAATGTTTTTAAGACTAGTACTATAATTGTGTGCCCAAGCTGTACAGGCTAGCTGTAGTATAAAAAAATTGGAAAAATAAAGAAGATATTATCAAATAGCTTAAATTACTAACATAGCAGAGGAGATATAAGTCTCAAGCGATCTTTTAGGACAAATCAAATCAGATTGATGCTAATAAATATGGAACAAGCGCAGCCTAGAAAATAATGGAAGTATCATAGGAACATTAGGATGTGTAATGTACGATTTAACAGACGAAATAAAACAATATCAATACTGTAAGTCTCAAATAGAGACAGCTTTAATTAGCTCATCAGCGTTATGGTATGTCATTGGATCCGAAGACATATACATCAAGATCTATTAAAAAAGGAAGAAAGAACAACTTTAGATTAGAACATCAATAACAAACAACATCTATGTCTTTAACAAAATATCAACCTACACCTTCTTTGTCAGAGTTACCGCCAGTAAAAATAGAAGAAAGACGTAAGATTCCTAATTTTTCACACATGTCCAAGCATGACTTTTAATTATTTCAGGTTTACTCCAACAAAATCTGTAGACAAGCAGAACGATATTAGAAGTTGATGGTTGAATACAATAATTATCGCGATGTTTTTAAAGTTATCTAATAGTAAAATACTGACTTAATTTGCAAGTTAAATGACAAAAAGCAGAGAGAAGAAAAATAGCAATAATCATAAGATTCTTAGGAATATATATTAGAGCCTTAACTGATATAATAGTACGATGGTAATATAAATGAATCAAATTTATACAAAATAAATTCTCCAACTCGAACAACAGAAGCAGACCCCAAATAGAAACAAATACAAGGCACAACGGTAGATTAGTTCACAATAAGGCCAGTTCAAAAGCGCAATAGCCAACTCCAAGAGACCCATGAACTGAACAGGTTGAGCGAAGAGCTAGACAATTAACTTAAAGGACTAGGAGGGCAGGATACTTAGAGTGAAGCGTACAGTAATCTTGGAACATGGAAATCTTCAAGAGCAAAAAGTCGAGGGAAAGGCAGGTATACGATGCTTGTAAGAAATTAAATAAGGAGGGATATGCAGCAACAGCACCTAATTAACTGAATGAAAATGTTCCAATAGGTATTAACAATGATAATATTAATGGCCTGGCAGTGTATATAATTTCATATATATTTTGTGATAGATTTTAAGGCAGCTGAACAAATTTAGATAATTACTATTAAACCAATTATAGGCTATATATGGAAGATAACAGTAAATTTATATTAACCTTCTATCCTTAAAATAATTATGTAATACAGTATATATTTTGCTTAATATTTATATCAAGAATGAAATGGAAATCAACTCTCATCTTAATAACTATATTAGTAATCGGCTTAACACTCAAAATATAGACAGAATCCAACATTGAAATGACAAATACTTACAAATTATTATGTTCTAATGCTAAAGGACGTGTTTTTTACAGGCTATAAAAATTTACAGCTGGTATACAAATTAATGGAGATTAGCTCAAATTGGACAATAACATTGCTTTTGTCAATACTAGGCTTCTGGTAAGATTGTATGCACAAGATTAGGCTGGAAGCACAGATGACAAAATTATTTCGATTTTCGTAAAGAAAAATACTTAAGATCCAACAAATCAATACATTGGCGAAAAGAGAGCATTTAGTTAATAAAATGATAACAAAACGAAAAAAAATTTAACTGCTTAGAAAAACGTATACGTTTAGTCAAAAAATAACATAAAAGAGTCAGCAGGCACATTGAAAGCCTAAAATTTACAAATTAACGCTCCATCTTAACAGCATAATCTATAGACAAACGAATCACTATCTTTAAGATAGAAAACTTCGCCGTAACAAAGTGTTAAAATTATTGTGAAAGTCTCATTATTATAAAATAATAATATTGGAAAAAACCCTCAAAACACGAACTTTAATATAAAATAGCTTGCCTCACCGGTTGGTACTCCATAATTGAACATTCTACCCTCATTAATTGCATCATCACGTGCCAAGATAATCAAACCCACTGTACGGCCACAGTCAGTCTAATAAACTAAAATAATTGATGCATATACGAGGCAGTTGAATATTAATAAACTGATTGCCAATTTATTAGACGGTGTTAAGAAAGCCACTGCGAATAAGAATGCTGCTTTCGAGTAAATAACTGCTCGGGATAGATAATATTAACAATCTTCGATGAATGCATCATTAGCGAATATTAGTTTAACAAGTGCTCAATAGAATTATAGTAAATTAGCTCAGAAGTATACGTCAGCGAATTTAGAGTATAATAAGACTCAATAATAACTAACAAATTTATCAAATTAGATGCAAAATATAGAACAAAATAAACTAGCTATTGCATAAAATATAACTTCTGCTCAACAACAATTATAATAAATCAACAAAAATATCAATAAAACAATAGATAACTATACAAATATATCGAATAATAAAGAAATTAATGATAAAAATTGTCAAAATGCATACAACAAAATAAGTATTATCATGGAGAGTAAGGAAATATAAATGGATCAAATTGTACAACATCGCATGAAATTAGTTCCCGCTCGCAGAAGACTGTAAATGGATGAATAGATTGTTACTGATTTAAGGAGACAGTTATAACAAGCTTAAAAATCAGCAAATCTTTCTAAATCTGTTGTATAATTTTATTAAAATTAAGAACAAAATATGAATCAGACATTGAATGATATCGAATAATCACTAAGAAAGTAGCAATAATCTTTAAATATATGTTCTTAATCATCAGCAGATTTACAACTCGAGTTAGACAACATCTTACAATAGTAAATTTCAAATTTAAACAACTCTAAAATTTAAGCGCAACAAAAACTTTACAAATATGCTGATTAACTTTCAACTTCAAACATAAAGTTAACTTAAATAAAATAGCAGATAGCTTATAATACTTAACAATTAAAACAGAATAAAAAATAAATATTTGATATCAGTTTTCAGTTAAGTTCTGCTCAGAGTGTTCTTTTTTAGAAGAAGAATATATACCAAGATGCGTATGATAAAATGAATAGAGATAAAGCTAATTTGTAAGCTGTTGGACTCAAATATATGACAGAATATAAGAAAATGCTAGAATTAACTAAACAGCTTGAAAATGCGCGATCTCAAAAATAAGTTATTGATTAATAACTTAATAATCTACTTAGAAGTTCGGCAAATGTAAATACATACTCGATTTATAACTAATAACCAATAAAATAGGACCAAAAAGTGCCAAATGTAACAAATTCTGATAAGGTACTTCCACCAACAATGAATTAAATAGGTAAAACTGAACAAGCTATAAAATCATAAAATTAAGCGGCCACTTTACTATACTCAGGAGGACTATCTAATTTAGTGCCTAATTTAGACGGATCTTATTCGATTAAAACAATGACTGAATTTATATTGTCATTTTTCGGCCCTACAATAACATTGCCTCCTGCTCTCTCTGTTAACATATTATACCCAATTAAACCATAAATACAAACAGTTATCAACCCAAACTCCAACACATAAACTCTATAATCTTTCATTGGGTTTGTACTGGCATCTAAATAAAATTCTTTCTTACTGCTAGCTGACTCAGGGCAAGTTTATTAAATTTATATCAGTCAGTCAGCTCGAATATTGGCGACATTAGCGTTGATTAAGATATAAACTGGTACTAATGCTATCATCAGAGGTATAATGAAGCCAGATAAAAGTATTATAGCAGATTTAATTTTCTGTTTCAATAAATGATTTATATTTTCCATATTTAAACTAAAATTAATATTTTCTTATTATTACTACTAAAAAATGATGGATAATATTATAAATTACATATACAATCATTTTTTGCCATTTTATTACAAACAGACAATCGATGGCAACTTGCCTTCCCAGTTCGCTACTGATGTAAACTATGGAATGTAAGGAGATATTTTTGTTTATTTTTATATTTATTACCAGTTGATATTCTTAAAACATGCGTCTTTTTTGATCTAAGATAAACTTGGTCTTAATTTCGGGTCTTTTTATAGAGCTTTGTATATAAAATTTGGCATTAATTATGTTTCTTCGATCTTTTTCTATAAAATATTTCGAAAAGTCTCCTTAATATTGTATGAAGCAAAAGGATGATGCCCTGTGATCATATTATAAGCGCATATTCCCAATCCCCAGACATCGATACTTTAATCATGCCCTGAACATAAGATCATCTCAGGTGCTAAATCTTCAGGCAATCCGCAGACGTCATAGAAAAGTTGTCCATTTTTATTCTTTTTTCTCATTAATTTGTTGAGACCATCAACAGCAATATATCCAGTTTATTTAATATAGATATTTGATAGATTGGCTGCTCTGTATACCCACATTTTAGCATGCAGGAACTCCAAAGCTAATATAATCTGTGCGATGTAGAAAATACATAGTTATGTCTTGAATGCACCAATAGTACCCACTAGTTTATCCATTTTGCCTCCAATCATTAGAGGTCTCAATTTATATAAATGTTCGCTAACTCTGAATACGTAGTCAGGTAAATATAGAAAAGGGTGTCGATTTGTAAGCATTTATTATATTGAGATATATTTTGCTGTTTTTGATTGAATTGAGTAATATTGATGTCCTTTTAGCAGTTTCTACAGTGAACAAGATACGAATTTAGTTATCTATACTTTCTTACCATTGTGACTAAATAATAATTAAAAAGTTGAGCCTCGTACTTCATAGTCAACTAAATCTTGCACATCCAAATATACTCTGTTTTAATTAGGCATGCGGGATATTTTAGTCTTCATATCTGACTTCATAGTACAATACTGTGCTAATGATAAGTCATTCTTAAAGTAGAATCCCATTTTTTTCTTTGTTATTTTTTAATACTGTAAACACAGGCATTTAATTAGCAGTTTTTTCATATTTCGATCATCAACTCGATAGCGATAGTCATATTAATTTCTAACATGAATGATAAATTCTTAACTGTTCTCGCATGAGCCTAAAGTGACAGCCTCAATCGTATTATAACATATTTTCCGTTTTATTGAAAACTTCTTGTTGAATGTTACAAGTTTGGACATCATCGATTTTATGAAGTTTTATCTTTATATTAAATTATACACCGCGATGTCTGTCAGCATGAATATTCTTGGTTGGCATTTACATGAGTCATTGTACTTTAGGATCTCGCATGAAAATAGTATCTTTTATTATTTATCCAATTGAGTTGTCAGTCTGATTTATTTGTACAGAGATAAAGTGTCATTTGGTTGGGGTTACATTGGAAATGACTATTTTTTATTACTCTTGGATATTATTATAATTTATATGTTATTTTCATTATGATATCATCGAAGGCATCATCAAATTCTCTATATTCAACTTCAACTATTATCAATAAAGTACAAATTTATATCATATTGAACTTTAAGTAGACGATTATGGATATTTTCATTAATTTAAATTATTTTGTCGTATAAAACACAAATTATTCTTTTTTACTTTGTTATGCTACAACATTTTTAAAATACAATAAAAAAATGCAGAAAAATAGCATTTATATTAATTATTATCATGCATTCGTAAAATTCTTCGTCAGTATAGTTCGTGGATCTTCTTAACTACTAGCATATTTTTCCCAAAAGAAAGTCTGCTTTATTTTTTGTCGCATGTCAGCTTCTTCAACTAGTTACTTTAGGAACTTTAACAAAGAAAGCAGTTATTTATCTTTGGCGAAATGGTAATATGGTAATACAGGGATGCCGTGTTCAGGTTGGGTCATGAATGAAAATGCACTGTTATCGACGATTGCGACGTCTTATGGTCGTCGATTTACTGTTCTGAGATCCTTTGTATAGAATCCTTTCTCCAGAGTACAGTGCTGTCGATATAAACGATGGGCAAAATATTTCTTCTTAGGGTCAAGATAGTTTAAGACGACATCAGCGTATGAGGGCGATGAAGCTGTAAAAATGATAACTTCAGCAAACGATGACAGCTCTTATATGAATTATTGACAAAAAGGTCTCACTCGAATGCCAGCCTGAATAATGATAAAAGTACTGATATAGTTGAGCCGCCCTCAACTGGGAAATTTAGCTTTACTGTATAATTGTTTGATGATTAATCGCAGTGAATGAGAGTCTCGTCTAAATCTAAGAATATTGTCTTAAATTTTGGATTCTTTTTGTGTAAATTTATGACTTTAGGGTTTTCGGGCAGTTTCAAATTTTTACCAATTTTAATTGCTTCTACCGACTGTAGAAAATGCTGTCTTGCTAAATTCATGAGATAAGTATTTTATTTAAGTCTAAATCCTCGCTCTACTTTACTCTGATAAAATATTTCCTCAGTTTTCGGATTGATTGTTTATTAAGGGTTACTAATTTTTCGAATGGGTGGAAATTTGACTAATTCTTTGACATCCTTAACTAATTTATCTTTATCTTTGCCGAGCATGCGCTTAGACGTACTCATCGCTGATCTCCTTAGATCCGACATACTTCTATTATTACTCTGATTTTTCTCAAGCGAGAGACTGACATCAGGCTTGACTCCATCAATTTATTCTAAAGCATTAATCATAGCAAGTGCGACTGGGTCCTGTGCTCGAGTTACTCCCAACTTCTGATCAAATGAAGTATTGCTAGTTGAGTTTATAGTCGTAGTGCTTATAGCTGCCGATGTTGCTGTGCCTGTCGGGTTCAAGTTCAAGTCATATAGCTTGGAGTTATACTGATAGTGCGATTTTGTTGGAGCTAGTTTTTGTTATTTTTGTTTCGGCTTCTATTTTAAAGGAGATGCCTGTTTTGAAGTTATCATTAATATTTTTATTTTCATTAAGCTTGATATATGATATGAACAAGAATTTGCAAACTATTAAACCATATCATTTATAGAATTTTATCAATAAATATTAATACGAGATCATTATAGACTTATTATTGATAAAATTTTTGAAATTTTTTTATATCTATTGAATGACTTTTAAGAATTCATTAGAATCTAAATGTCAAAATATTTAAATAAAGTAATAGATTAACAGAGAACATTAATAAAATAATATATTTTTCGACAAGTAAACTATCCAATATAACTATAATGAAAATTTTGTTATTTATTTATGTTTTTATCATTATTGCTTGATTTACAGATTATTATTAATCAAACACAAGAATTTAATAATCCTAAATAAATTACAATACAATATACAGGAGAACATATACGAGCGACATGATTAAAAAATAAATCGAGATGACTGAAACAACCGGTCGCGATGACATCCATGAATAGAATAGTGAATCAAAATCTAAAGATTAAAATGGAGATATTAAACAAACAAATCTAAGAATATCTCAACCTTTGGTGACGTATATCTTGTCAGTCATTTGTTAAGTAATAACTATTTTCTTGTCTTTACTGTTGCGATTGGTCTCAACTGAGAATAAAAAATACATGTATTTAACTTTTATTGTAATGACTGTAGTCCGATGTTCAATATTTCTAGCCACTTCAATTCAATTAATAGGCTGTTCGAAAAAGTTACTAAAGCTATACTTCTTACTAGATAACACTTTCTTGGTCATGGTGGCAAGCATTATTACGTATATATACTTGAATTACCACATTGAAATCGAGTTTGCAATTGGGGCCATAATCTGTTACCCTATTTTACTATTCTTTTTAGTAGGAAATTTTAGAGTAATGCTCAAATACTGTGACTGGAAACCAGTGCAAGTCATCATATATAAGCTAGTCAAAATTATTGGATCCACATATTTTTTAGTATATGGCACTGTCCTCATTATTAAGACTGATGACAATACTAATAATGATTTGCTTATGCTTTGGGTGTTCACCACTTGTGCTTTCTGGGCTTAAATGTGTTTCTGTATTAATAGTTTTGATGCCAGCGATGCATTGAGTACTAAGTACAGACTATTAGATGATTGATCATATTTATTTTTTGTCTCGCTTTAAAATGTTTGATTATTCGTTCTTAAATATACAACTGTTTCGTTCTTAAATATACAACTGTGAAAGTTTATATTTAGCTGATAAATTATTATGATTGTCTTTATGAATAACAAGCTTATTATAATCAAACTAAAATTAAATTATATCTCTTATATGAATATTACGAATAAATAAAATGTTAAAAAAATAAATTGAAATGACTGAAACAACCGGTCGCGATGATATTCACTAATAGGAATTCAGCTAGCCCAAAGCATAAGCAAGCGATAAACCAGGTAACCAAAGACGGCATCAGCCAGTAGGCATCTTCATCGCAGTTGTCATATTTGAGACAATTACCATATTTCTCTCTTTAATGCTGAAACTGACTCCTCTCTAATACAAGAAATATATGTACTTGGCATTCATTATTTTGACTGTGATACGCTGTTCAGTGTTTCTAGCTAGCTCAATTCAGTTAATTGGTTGCACTAAGAAGTTACTGAAATTATACTTTTTACTGGACAATACCTTTTTGGTCATGATTGCCAGCATTATCACGTACATCTACTTGAATTCTTCATCAACTGTTGAGCTGGCAATCGGTGGCATGATCAGCTACCCATTTTTACTATTTTTCTTAGTGGGCAATTTTAGAGTCATGCTCAAATATTGTGATTGGAAACCAGTTCAAGTCATAATATATAAGCTAGTTAAAATTATCGGGTCTACATATTTCCTTATTTATGGAACTGTCCTCATTATTAAAACGGACGATTCAACTAATACTGATTTACTCATGCTATGGGTGTTTACTACCTGTGGATTCTGGGCGGAAATGTGTTTCTGCATTAATAGTTTCGATGCCAGTGATGGGCTTAGTACTAAGTATCGGCTTATGGATGATTGATCTTCTGTATTTAATAATATTGTATTTACTGTATTAAAAGACTATTTAAATTATAAATCAACTTAATTAATAGTAACACTTTCTTTTTGTAAAACTTTTGAATTCCAAACAGTAGATATAGCATTTATATGTTATTTATTATTTTTAAAGCTTAATGCCTTTAAATATGAACAAATACATACAGTACTAAAAAAAATTAGGCTAATCTGTTAATCCATAAAATTTTTCGATGTTAAAGGATTGTATAAAGATACAGAGATACTCAAATCATACTTTCTGCCACATCGTGTAACTATGACTAGCATTGAGATTGGCATGCACGAGAAAAGGTTAACCGTTTTTCTGAGCAATTTGCTACAAATTATATAATTTTTCAGCCTTAGGGTTCACTATTCTAACTTACCATTCTCCTCCAAATCTCTAATGCAGATGTTTTCGTAGAAATTATTTTGCTTATTCTGATGCGTGGTCAGGGCTCAGATCGTAGGCTTGAGCTATGATGTTAGCGATGTAGTCTTGCTCAGTGTCAAGAAACCAGCTTGGGTAACGCACTTGATCAAATTCGGATTTCGGCTCAAGGGACATTTTTATATCTTAGCTAATTATTATAATATAGACAATTTAAACTGATATTTGTATAACAATTATGAAATAGTATGAAGATAATAAGAATAGAATATAAAATCATAGAAATTTCTTCTAAAACTGAGCCAACCGTATATCATTGACCTCCTTACTGGTGACAATTTGAATAAGATGATCAGCCAATCTCTTGAGCAAATCATCATTACGATCTCCATACCAAGATCGCACGTGTATTCCATTTTCTTTTTGTAATCTAAAATTATGTTATAAATTGTCAACTAATATTAAATTTTGTAATGATCTGCCTATTCTCGAGAGATCTTTTACGTATTAGTTATTTATTTTTATTGTGTGATGCCGATATAACCTGAAAGATATTCCTGGCATATGGTTGATTATTATATCTGCGTATTAAGGTAAACTGCATGTGAAGATACCCAGCTAGAAGTGTTAGGCTGTTTTTTGGAGAAATTAAAACATATACGGGCGAATTAGGAATTCACCTTTGTAGTTATTTGCAGGTGTGCCCATCTTATAATGGATCAAAGTCTAATCCAAATCCAGCACCAATGTATGCTTTTTATTTGACTAATGATGCAGATATGGACATGGACAAACTTACAAGAATTATATGTTCCAAGCAGTCCAATTTTAACCCAATAAACTCATCGAGTAATATTACAGTAATCGAAAGTAAGAAAGATTAGAATGAAAAGATAGAATGTTGGATTGACTCATTTTGTAGTATTATTAAAGATGTCGGGAATATTTGAAGCATATTTTTAGTTTCGATTGTAAGTGAAGTAAGTAATTTTTAAATGAAATTTCGTTGTTTTATACTGACTATTGTTTAGGTTTATTATTTTGAAATAGCTACAGTGATTTAAGCTATGTTTATGTGTATTTTTAAGATTATATTATATCTTTGTATACAGTTTGATAAAACTGAACAACAATTTTAACAGCACCAATGACAAACACTTAAGCTAGTTTAAATTTCCTATTGATAATAAGATCAACAATAAGAATGACAACAAGTTTCTCTAAATATATAATTTTCTTAACCAATTGCACAATCTTGTCATTAAGATAAACATTTTACAGTTATGAAGAGTCTCCCTTTTATTAAAGTACGTATTATCGGATAAATGGTATAAGCTCGCGTTAGTTTTTTCGCATTTATAGTGCGTCCGATATTGCTAACATATTGTGAAAATGTGTGAATATTTTAGATATTTTTTAGGGATCTATGTGTTATTTTAACTGGCGTTGCTATAGTGTTGGCTCACTATTATTTGCAGATACTTGCTGTTTATTTTATTTTGGTTGTTTTACTAATCTAATCTTAAGCAAAGTACTCGAATTTTATACTTATTGACTCTCTCTATTACCTCCTAATCGCTTTCTCGATTCACTCAAGTACGGTGAACTACGCCTATTATCTTTAGACATAGTATGTGATGCATTATACCTGGATCTCTTATTTCCCAAAATTTGATCAAATTTACTCATGGCAGATTGATGCCCATTTACTTTAATATCCTAACTTCCGTTTAAAGAGTTGTCTTAGGTGACTGAATTATTTTATGTTTTGCTGCGAACTTAGCCATACCGATTGCTTATTTTTGTCTGCTATTTCTATATTATTGCGATCGCTGACTATCTATTCACTTTTAACTGATTGCTGCTTTTCTTCACTCTGCTTAACAAGAATAAAGGACTTAACTTTTTGGGTTTGCGAAGATATTGAGATTTATCATTGATATTGTTTTGCATTATTTTATTATATAACTTTACATATTCAAAATGAACAAAATAGAGTTAATTAATTTACTTTTATTTCTTGAAAGATATAAATGGAAAAATAAAGAGTAGGAAGTATGCAGATCAATAAAAAATTTGTTAATATTATTGTCAAGGCGAAAAATTCAAATTTTTCATATATAAAGCCTTTATTTAAGTAAGCTTATTTTTTAATTGTATGTTCTCCCTTCTTAATTTACCATTTTACATAGCCAAAAGCTCGACCTCACTCTCAGTATCATTGACATTAATATCATCCTTAGTATTTTTATCTTCAGGCTTATCCAAACTATACGATTACTCAAAATCAGGCTGCTCAAGGATTTAAGATAAAACTCTCTTAATTTGACTATCTTACTTTTATTAATTATCCTAATCTTCATTGGAGGACAGACTTTATCCACTTTATTATAGTTTTTAATCAACCCAGGCCATAAATTCTTGCCAATTTTTATAGCTATACAATTTCAATATTTTCATTTGATCTTTCGCATACTTCTGTTTCTCTTTTTCTTTATTTTTATCATTGATACTTTAACTCTTTTCATTATAATTACTGTTGTCTTTATTGCTATTCGCCATACTTTTGATAGTAGTCTGACATGTTTAAAGCTATTTTTAAAGTTTAGCATTATCTTTCTGTAACTGCTGATAACTATCATCTAGTTGCTGCAGTAATTGCGACCATTTCTGTGGGGCTTGCATTTATTAATACTTAGTGATTATTGAGTTTGGGGGTTAATTTTTTGTTAGTTAAATAACTACGATTTATTGTATTTATATATTCAAGGGTAACTTTATATTAAATTAATGTAACACTGTGTACTGTCTCTTTATTCATAAACATATTTGAGAATAAGTTAAATCAATATTATTAAGGCTGAGTTCATAAAATATTTCTATAACAAATGTCTTATTTAATAATAAATAGATTCTAATTAATTTAAAAAATCGCACACACAGAAATAGCATTAATAATAACACAGTCTTATCTTATATACGTATATATATGTTTATGACCCTATTTCGTTGGTAAGCCCGTATCCTAAACACCCTATACAAAACAGACAGGTACACATCGCTGAGTAATTTAAACTTAACATCTCCTGACCAAATAAATTACTCATTATTTTACTAAATGACTCCGGGTATTAATGCGCAATAGCATACTCAGGTGATCGACGCAGCTAATAAATTGTGTAGAATTAATACTAAGGCTAGTTAGATGCAGGCGCAGGTTGCGTTTCTTGATCAGTATATGAAGAAAATTAGTAATAATCATGATGATGAAAATAAAGATAATACTGGGGAGATTCAGAAACAGAATAGCAATAATAATATAAGGCAATTTAGTGTCGATCACGTTGTTGTGTATTCCACACTCTCTAAATGTAGAATATGGCCCAAAGTACTTAAATCCGGTATTGGATTTGTACCCACACTTATAAATTTCTATAATTCTTTTACAAAGCAATATAGCGATTGGCTTGATTTCAAATTTGACCCTGTTATTTTGTCACAAAAATATACTAAAATAATGAAGAAAGCACACCTCAAGAAAAGAGACCATCCTAAACTGATCCAAGCTGTTAAATAGAATAATATTGAGAAAATAAAGGCGATATTATTTCAATTAAAATAAGAATAAAAGAAAAAGAGTCCAATACAACCTTAATAAAAATAATAAAAATAATAAAACAGTGATGAGTAAAATAACAAATAATACGCATCAATATTAAACAACATATCGCATAAAGGGTTAGCAATTTCGCATATTGCAGCACAAAGTTCATCTTTGGATACTATAAAATATTTGCATGAATTGGGAGCTGATTTTTAGTTATTAGATGATGAGAAACAGACATCAGTATTTTATGCAGTTAAACGAGCTGATCTAAACATCGTAAAATATTTCGTGTAAGTGCTTAAAGTGGATCTTAATCATCGGTAATACCAAGATAGAACATTATTGTATTTAGCTGCATTCTAAGGTGAACTCGAAATAGTCGATTATTTGTACAAAATGGGTGCTGACCCTGAACTTTCATCTAAGCTAGATCGCACACCTATGTCTAAGGCTTGTTATTTAGGCAATGTAAAAGTAGTCAAATATTTACTCACACTCAAAGTCGATATTCTTAAGCAAGATAACAAAGGAAGAACTGCACTGCATAATGCTGTATGGGGAATATAAGGAGGAAGAGATGGCAAACGTAGAGGACATATCATGCTTGAAGATAGTCCTTAATGTGCATAATTGTTACTATAAGCTGG
>APMI01000303.1_pt1 | contig 24109 bp, 21 predicted proteins | sample 667938 | NCBI WGS metagenome assembly APMI01 (sample SAMN01084076, study PRJNA167559) | wastewater metagenome | biome: Wastewater | place: Denmark: Ejby Moelle, Odense | collected 2011-11-28
GCGAGCCGGGGGCTTTTTTATTGAGCGGATAACGCCGTCAGAAAATCATGTTCAGAACGAGTGCTGCATCGACAGACCGATGATCTGGGTAACCTGCTCAGGCTTCACATACACACGCGTTCCATCCGCATACACCCAGTTGCTCCACGTGTAGTCATCCATCTTGCGCAAGTCATAGATGTAGTCAAGACGGACCTTGGTCGCCTTGCTCACCGGGTATATCCCGAACAGCTTGACAGTGTTCTGGGTGTACTTGGTATCCGGCACGATACCCATGCCGCTGGCGACCGGTGCCGTGGTGGTGCAAGCCGCATTGGTACAGGTTGTGGCCGGCATCTTACTTAGGTCCTGTTTATTCACGTCCTGGAATATCAGGAGCTGAGCGCCAACATCGATCATCCGGACGCGGCCATTGAGGCCCAGGCCAAACTGGTCGGAGTCCTGCTTCAGATTGGCATCCCACTGAACCAGCGTGCCGGTACGGAAGGTGTTCGACGTGCAGTTACTGCCGTTGCCCGTTGTACATACCGCACCCTGGGCATACTGCCGGCTCTCGCCGTTCTGCTTGGTGTACCAGGCGTTCAGCTTCCAGACATCGCTGATCGCATAGCTGCTGTCCACCGAGAAGATCTGCCCCTGCCCCTTGTCGAGACCGTAGGTGCTCTTGTTGTAGTCATCGAAGTACGCCTCGTAGGCGAACTGGATGTTCAGATTCTCTGTCGCGGCAAGGTCAAGCATGCCACGCACCCGATCCCGGTTGCGGTCGGCAAGATAGACAGGAAGAATGGGGGGCGTCGTGCCATTACTCCACTCGGAGCCCTTGCGTTCGGCGTGGGCAAAGCTCAAGGTGCCGTTGAGCGCCTCGCCCATGGTCCGCGAGACGGCGATGCGCGATGTCAGCTCGGACACATCGTGACGCTCCCACTCCTTGCTGCTCTTGTTGGTGTAATCAAAGCCACCGGTCAGGTTGAAGCCTGCGCCAAGCCGGTAGTTAGCCTCGACCTTGCCCCAGTTGGCAGTGTGCGATTCGGGGTTGTTGTAATAGTTGGTTGTCACCCCCGCACTGGTGGACGTCCCGAAAATCCGGACCGGGGTCTTGTCCTGCCGATCTTCATAGCGCCAGGACGCGAGAACCTTCAGGTCTTTCGTCAGACGCGAAGTAACCGCTGAATAGACCTCGGTGGTCTGCACTTTGGCATCGAGACTTGAACCAATGCCGGCCAGGGTTGGCTGGCCAATCAGGAAATTGTCGTCCTGTCGCCCTTCCGACCATGACACCTTGAGGTTGGCCCGGGTGTCCTTCGAAAAGTTGTAGGCACCGCTCGCGTAGAACTGCTGCACAGAGTTGTCCGGCGCCAGCGCGATGGGAGACAGATTGGACGCCACAAGACCCGTGTTGGTGCCAGGCACAACGGTCAGGGCATTTTGCTTGGTGCCAAGGAAGCTACCGTAAAAGCCAGCCACAAGCTGGTACTTCTCGGTGGTGTATTCCACCGTCGCTTCCATCTGCTTGTGGTTCTGGTTGATCGGCTCGGGAGCAAACAGGAAGGCACTGTAGATATTGGCAGGGTTGGCACCCGATCCTGTCACACCACGCACGCCGCTCATGCGCGAACCCACCTTGTCCTCATTCTTGACCGAAAAGCCAAACTTGAGGCCCGGCATGACAAATTTGCTGCCGGACAGGGTGGTGATCTCCCGCTCGGTCTTGAGCGTGATGTCATACAGATTGGGGTTGTTTGCCGCAGCCGCCGTGTTGGCAATGTTCGGCTGGCCGATTCGGGTAGTGCCCACGCCGCTGACTGCGGTGCTTACCTCATACGGGCTGAAGCGGGGTATCTGGTCGTAATCGAGACGGATCGACCAGTCACCCTGCTTCTCGTAGGAAATGCCCATTTCCTGGGTACGCAGACCCAGGTTGCGGGCGTTGATACGGAACCAGTCGGCATTGTCACGCCGTACGATGTCCACGTCGGCGTTTACGCTGACTCCCTCCTTATTGACGCCGTTGTACTGGCGATAAAGAGGGTTGACCTTGTCCGTATAAGGCAGATTGAGCGCCCCGTCAGTGACGTTGGGCGAGGTGAGTTCGGCGATTTCGTCAGCCCAAACAGGGGCGGCCGGGAAGGCGGCGGCCAGGGCGATGACAAGAATGCTCGGTCTGCAGATGTTATGAGTGCTCATGATCCCTCTCCTCGATCAGCGGAAGAACCGGAAGGGTCCGCTGGACGTCGCATTGCTGGGGCTGTTGCTGCCGTGAATATTGGTATGGCAGTTGCTGCAACCACGTCCCTGGGCATAGCCGGGACCGATGTTGCTGCTGACAGCGTTTGGCATGTTGCTGCGGACAGCAGGCACGTTGCCCGGGTGCGCCGCATCGGCATGGCACTGCTGACAAAGGAAAGGCTGGCGTGCCTTGAGCATCGCTTCAGCACTGGTTCCGTGCGGGTTGTGGCAGTTGCCGCAATCCTCAACCACCGGCTGGTGGTTATGCACGAAGGGGCCGCGCTTTTCGGCGTGGCAGGTGAAACAGGTTGCGTTGGTGGTGTCCTTGACCAGCATTTTGGGGCCTGCAGAACCGTGCGCGTTATGGCAGTCTGAGCAGGTCATCTTGCCTTCAGGGATCGGGTGGTGCGAGGGCTTGTTGGCTTCGGCACGCTGCTGTTTGTGGCAGGTGTAGCAGACTTCGGGCTGGGTGCGCTTGTCGCGGACCTTGTCCTTGCCGGTATGGATCTGGTGACAGGAAGTGCAGGAGACATCGCGGGTCGCATGGGCACTGGTGTTCCAGTTCATGTGCTTGCCACCCTGGTGACAGGTGGTGCACGCCGCACTCTTGTCTTCTGCGCTCGTTTTCGAGGTCTTGCTGAAGTTGCGGTCAGTAGGCGGACGCTCCTTGAGCTTGGCCGGATTGTTGGTGTGCAGGTCGCTGTCACCGTGACAGTTGGAACAGCTGGGGGTGCGGCCGTCGGCCACGGTACCGTGCTTGGTCTTGCCGATGTGGAGCAACTTGGGTTCATCGGTCTCGTCGTGGCAGGAGGTGCACTTGGCATCACCTTTCAGGACCAGATCCTTGGCTGGTGGCTTGGCACCGGCACTTTCGGGGGCATCAGCAGCCATCACCGCTGAAGTGCCGGCAAGAGCCCCGAGCAACACGCACGAGGCGAACAACTGTCGCAAGAATTTCATTTTTTATCTCCCTGATACTACTTTCGGTATGAGGGGCGGCCTGCAAGTCGGACGCCCCTTTCGACCTGCTTACTTGCCGAGTGAAAGAATCCAGTCCGTAAGATTCTTGATCGCGGCTTTGTCCTTGGTCTTGATGATCTTGTGTTCCTCTTCCTTTCCATCCTCGAACTTGACCATCTCACCGGAAGTCAGGTGATGCACAAGCTTGGCTTCCGCATCGGGCTTCTTATTCAATGACTTCGAGATCTCGGTAAGGGACTTGGCTTCTTTCTTCTTGTCCACCGCATGACACTTTGTGCAGCCTTCCTTCTTGGCCAGCGCCTGGGCTTCGTCAGCGTCGAAGGCAAAGGCCTGCGTCGACATGAACAGTCCTGCGGCACAGGCACCGGAAATCACTGCGGTAATAATCTTGGCTTTCATATCAACTCTCCTTGAGGTCGTTTTTCAGTGCTGGGAACATCGATCAGTGCTCGTACCAGCCGGTGATCATCATCTTGAACAGGCTGGAAACCTTGGGCCCCATGGTGCCCAGGTAGATGTGGCTGACGGCGAACAAGACGATCACTGCCGCGCCGAGGTAATGCACAAGGGCGATGGGCAGGAGGCCGTCGAGGCCGAACAGATGGTCCGGAGCGAACTGGGGATATAGGAAGACCAGCCCGGTGAGAATCACCACTGGCATTACCAGATACATAATCGACCAGTAAGTCACGGCCTGAAGGGCATTGAAGTTAACTTCCGGCGTAGGCGGGAATGGCTCGGCCTCACCCTTGAAGATGCCCATGCCATAGAACTGCATCTGTTTCAGGCAACGCCCGATGATGCCGGGGGGCTTGGGAACGTACTGCCACCAGTTGCCGGTGACGATGTTGCCGATCACGAAAACCGCATACAAGACAGCCAGGCAGACGCCCGCCACGTTGTGGATGCGCGCCGCCAGCGAGAACTCCACCAGCGGCAGATCAGGACTGGAAAAGTGCAGGCTGACCCCGGTGATCGACAGGATGATGATTGCCAGGGCATTGCTCCAGTGCCACAGGCGGATCCACAGGGGCAGCATGAAAATGCGCTTAGTCATGTTTTTTGCTCCTGCGCAGACGAGTTGTAATGATGCGGACGAGACCGTGGCCAATCACGCCGACCACAGTGGCAAGAAAGAGGCCGATCACGATCAGGTCGAGGGACGGGTTGCGGGTTGCCCCCACCACGTAGGAATTACTCAGGATCACGCTGTTGAGGAAGCCATACTTGTTCTGTTCCTCGGCCTGCAGGTGGCGATAAAGACGGGCATTCAGCGAGCTGTTGGCCGAGTGACAGGTGGCGCATTTTTTCTCCGCCTTGTCCTTGTTCTGGATCTCGTGGGACAGGGAGAGCTTGTCTTCGGTCGGCGTATGGCACTCAACGCAACGCACGGCCTTCCAGTGCAGACGGGTATTGGGCAGCCAGCTGTGAATGTCGTCGATGGGCGGCCGCTTCTTCTTCTCGGGCGCAATCTTGGCGAAGGCGATATCGGAATCGTGGCAATCCAGGCAGATCTTGTTGTCCTGGGCAACGATCTTGTGGGGGTCGCGCAGCTTTGCCGCGACTGACATCACGTGGGGATCGTGGCAGGTAGCGCAGGTAAAGGTATCGCTAAGATTCTCGGCATGCACCGACTTGTCGAACTGACGTTCGATACGCATGGCCTTGCGCGCATGGCAGTCCTGGCATTCGCTGAGACCTTCCTTGGCCTTGGCTGCGTGGGGATGCTCATCGTAACCGTCACCGTGACACTTGGTGCAGGCCATCTGGCCATGATCGGATGCCAGGAAGGTATCCACATGAACCAGATTTTCACGAAGCTTCTTGAGATCCAGCCCTTCCTTGGGTGGCTTCTTGAGCCCTGCTTCGGAGTGACACTTCAGACACTCGCCATTGGCGGCGCGGATCTTGACCAGCTCTTCCGGGGACGGGGGGGGATCGTCGGCAAGAACCGGCGCTGCGGCCACAAGGGCCAGCAGAATCAGGATCCCGCCAAGACATTTTTGTAGTTTTTCTAACACGTGAACTCCTCAAATTTCCAACCCGAGGAATTATCGGCTCGCGTGATTTCGGCAGGATATTTCGCTGTCCCTAATCGTGGCTCATTTGATCAAGATCAAGAGAGGACGGGCATTCGGAGACAGATCTGCGACACCGATCCAACAGGGATTTTGAATATAAGAATTATATGATTAATAAAAACTAACCCAATTAACCGGTCCCGATCCGGATTGCTCGACCACTGCCGCAGCCTTCCATGCAAACGGCAATAGCCTGACGATCAATATCGACGCCCACCCGGCACTATTCGAGCACCTCAACGGGCATTCCCAGAACCAATTCGGTTGTGCCTTCTGCAATCACGTTTTGGCCAAAGATGACTCCCGCCGGGGTCATGCGATATTTGGCCAGCGTGCGCAGCGGCTCCTGATCCAGCCCCTTGCGGCCGGTAACGGGATCAACCGTGGTGAATACGCAACGCTCGCAGGGTTTGGCGATGCGAAAACAGGCCTCGCCGATACGAATACGCGTCCAGCCATCTTCGGCGAAGGCTTCGGTGCCGGACACCACCAGGTTGGGACGGAAGCGCTCCATGGCCAGCGGCTTCCCGACTTTTGCGGAAAGGTCATCCAGCGAAGCCTGGCCGATGAGCAACAGCGGGTAGCCATCGGCAAAAGACAGGGGCACGGCGGGATCCACCCTCACCCGACGCGCAGTTTCAATTCCGGTCCACAGAAAGCGGAGGCGAGCACCGATATAGGCTGATATCCAGTCATCAGCCTCGGCAGCCCCCTCCCAAGCGGCAAAACGGTCACCCCATACAGTGGCCGGGATCGGCCGGCCAAAGGCCTCATTGGGGACAAAGAGCTCGGGCCGCCCGGGTGTCGAGAGGGTCACTCCCCGATCCGACGGAACGGCATCGATCAGCACCAGTTCGGGATATTCCCGTCCGGTAACAAAGCGTCCGTTCGGGTCGGCCACCATCCACATGCGGTCAAAAGGCAGGCCCAGCGGGCCTACCGGGCTGGCGGCAAGAGACTGCCCGCTCATGGACTTGACGGGATAACGGTAGAGGGCGGACAGGACAGGCCGGGTGGCGCTCATGGCAGATCTCGCTTGGTGAATGCTCTGGCGGGCAGGAGAAGCGATTATCCTTAGGCTCTGCTCCGGCCTCAACACCTTATGAACCATGAATGACGGCACCCATTTTTCCGACATGCCCGGGACTGCGCCGGCGCAACTGACTGCGGTAACCATCGGCCACTACGAGCGAGAGGCGGAAGCCTATCGGGAAGGCACCTGGAACCATGACGTCAGCCAGAACCGCGCAGCCCTGCTGGCCGCGATGGTGGGCGAGCCGCCTTTCCACATCCTGGATTTTGGCTGCGGACCGGGCCGCGATCTGGTGTATTTCAGCGCTCTGGGCCATCGGATCACCGGACTCGACGGCTCTGCTGCATTTGTGGAGATGGCGCGCACCCGCTCGGGCTGCGAGGTGCTCCACCAAGACTTCATTGCACTTGATCTGCCTGCCGGGTGCTTCAACGGGGTCTTCGCCAATGCCAGCCTGTTCCACGTTCCGCGGGCGCTCTTACCCCAGGTGCTCGCTCAGCTCCACGCCAGCCTGCAACCGGGCGGAGTGCTGTTCTGCTCCAACCCCCGCGGAGAAAACCAGGAAGGCTTCAACGGCAACCGTTACGGCACCTTTTACAACCTCGCGTCCTGGCGCACGCTCCTGAATGCCGCCGGCTTCGTGGAACTTGACCATTACTACCGCCCACCCGGGCTGCCACGCCACCAACAACCCTGGCTGGCGACAGTGTGGCGCAGACCCTGAGCCCTGCAGCCGTTACAATGTGCAATCCATTACCAGCCTGCGGCCTTTCGGTCCCGCCCCCATGAGCGCATCCACGACCTACGAAAAACACCTCGACGAAGTCGCCACCCTCCTCTTCGAGCGCTTCAAGCTGAGCGAACACGCCGCAATTCAGCTCGTCATGAAGGCCCAGGCCGACGGCTATTTCAGCGATCACGACGACGATCCGACGCTGTGCACCCAATTACGGGCCGAACAGGACGCCAAGCGGGTGTTCAAGCAGTACGGAACACCGAAGAGCTGACGCTGTGTTGCGGTTCGGGCCAGTGCTGCGCTTGTGGGTGCTCTTTGTGCTTTTGCTGGGAGCATGCCGTTTTGTCCATGCGGAGCAGGCCGACACACTCGAAATCGGCATCCTGCCCAACATCAGCAGCCGCATTCTGCTCAGTCAATACCAGCCGATGAGGGAATACCTGGAGCGGGTTCTCATGCGCCCGGTTCAGGTGTCCACAGCCCCCGACTGGCAGTCTTTCTACGCCCGGGCCCGCCGCGGCGAATACGCACTCACAATTACCGCGGCCCATCTTGCGCGGCTTCACCAGCTAGAATCCGGCCACATACCGCTCGTCTTGTTCACACCGGGCATCAAGGCGCTGCTCGTGGTGGACAAGGACAAGCCGATCAGCAAGATCGGCGATTTGCGCGGCACCACCCTGGCGCTCTCCAATCCCAAGTCACTGGTAACCCTGCAAGGCATGCAATGGCTGGCCGATCAAGGCCTGCGGCGCGGTGAAAACCTGCGCACCCTCAATACGCCTACCGACGACAGCGTCGGTAACCTTGTTCTAAACGGCGATTGTGTGGCTGCCCTGATCAGCGGCGGTGAGTTCAAGGCGATTCCCGACGTTCTCCGCAATCGCCTGCAGATCTTCCAGCAAATTGCCGAAGTGCCGGGCTTTGTTGCCCTCGCCTCCTCCCGGCTGCCCACCGCCGACGTAGCCCGGATCAAGCGTGCGCTCCTCGACTTCACCCGCAATTCCGACGAAAGCAGCCGTTTCTTTGCTGCCACCGGCTTTCAGGGCTTCATCGATGCAAGCGAAGTGCAAATGAAGCCGCTCGACGTCTACCTTCGCGAAACCCGCCGCATCATCGCTGAATAATGCGCCTGCCGGGCCTGCTATCTTCCCTGCGCGCCCGACTGCTGCTGGCGAGCCTGCTGGTGGAAGGTCTCATGCTTGCCCTGCTGGTGGCCAACAGCGCCCGACTCATCGAGCAAGGCCTGCTCGAGCAGACGGATCTGCGCCTTCGGCAGACCAGTCCGCTACTCAATGCCGCCCTCAACGCCCCGCTGGCCCAGCGCGACTACGCAACAATCCAGCAGATCCTGCGTGAGAGCCGACAGGAGGATGGCCTCAAATATCTGGTGCTTTTCGATCACCGGGGCAAGCTCATCGCCGCCGAAGGCCGTCCGGGCGACATGCCGCTGCCGCCCCCCGACCAAATAAAAAGCCTCGACCCGTCCCGCACGGACCAGTGCCTGCACGCAATCACCGAGATCAGTCTGGCAGGGCAAAAGCTCGGCACTCTGCACTTCGGCATATCCACTGCATTTCTCGGCACAGAACGGAACCGCCTGGTGCGCGAAAGCCTTGAGCTTGGCGCTGGCGTACTCCTGTTCACTCTTCTCGTGCTGGCATCCATCGGTCTGTGGATCACCCACAGCCTGACCCGCCTGACCGACGCAAGCAAGCAGCTATCCGCCGGCAATTACGACGTGGATCTGCCGACTGCCGGATGGGACGAGGTCGATCAGCTAAGTACGGCTTTCGCGCAGATGGCAACAACGATAAAGGGGCGCGTGGAGGCGCTGACCCGCAGCGAAGCCCTGCAGCGTCGCTATTTCGAACGAGCGCGTGACGAAAGAGCCCGCCTCGCCTCCTTGCTGGCCGCCCTCAAGACAGGAATCGTCTTCGTCAATACCGAAGGCATCGTGGTCTATTACAACGCCACCTTCGGGCATATCTGGCTGATCCCCCCCGAAGCGGCCCTCGTCGGCAATCCGGTGACCCGGCTGCACCCCTTCGCCGCGCGTCTGCTTGCCGGGTCGCAAGGCTTCATGAGCGCCCCGGCAAGCGGCGAGCATGAAGTACCCGAAGCCACCGAATTCCGGCTCCTCGACCAACGTATCGTCACCCAGACTACTTACCCCGTGCTCAGTGAAACCGGTGAGCAGACCGGCCGCATCTGGCTCCATGAAGATGTCACCCGCCTGCGCCAGACGGCCGAACTGGCCAACCAGGCTGAGCGCGATGCCCTCACCGGACTCTACAACCGGCGCGGCTTCGAGCTTGAGCTCGAGCGCCTGACCCGGGTTGCCGACGAGCAGCACGGCAGCGTCGCGCTGTATTTCATCGATCTCGATGGGTTCAAGTGTATCAACGATACCTATGGCCATCGGGCCGGCGACGCCATCCTCGTGCAGGTCGCCAGCGAATTCCAGGCCCAGATCCGTCGTCGGGAGTTTCTGGCCCGCCTCGGAGGCGACGAATTCGCAGTATTGGTACCAAACCTTGGCGGGGATGAACTGACCGAGCTTGCCGACCGGATCATCAAGGCGATTGCCAGCATGCCTATTCGCTACACCGGACGGGATATCGGCATCGGCTGCAGTCTGGGCATTGCCGTCTATCCGGCACAAGCCGCCTCCGCGGACGAATTGCTGGCCCGCGCCGATGAGGCCATGTATCGGGCCAAGCAAGCCGGCAAGAACAGATGGCATCTGCATGCGCAGGGACAAGCCTCCGCCTGACTGACCGGACGGGCTCCTGTCACGATCAGGTGCTACAGTTCACGCATATGTCCAAGCCATTTTTTTCGCGGTTCCGCTGGACCCGTCCGATCATCCTCGCCGCCATCCTGCCAAGCGCCTTTGCCTGCACGGAAAAGCCTGTCAAGCCCGAGAGCCGGCGGCAGGTCATCATCGGCTTCACCACACCGACCGATGGCAAGGCGCACGCAACGCTCGACACCGTCGAAAAGGCTGCCGGTACCCGGGCCAGCTACGTCAGCGCCCTGTCGGACCGTAGCTACGCCTATCTGCTTGACTGTCCGGCTGGCGATCCCGGCTGCGAATCAGTCATCAAGGCCCTTCGCCACACCAGCGGCATCGACTACATCCAGGCTGACCAGACCAGGAATCCCCCATGAAACTACGCCCCATCCTGCTGGCCCTTGCCGGCCTGTCCGCATTGTTTTCCATCAACGTGCAGGCCGAAACACCGGAAGCACGGGTCATCGTCAAACTCAAGGCGGGCTCCGCGCTCAAGCAGATCCAGGCCGGCAGTCGTATCCAGAGCCTCGGCGCACGCCTCGGGCTGAGCGCCCAGATGATCGGCCAGCCCGGCCAGGACGTGCACGTGATGCGCGCCAGCGGCCTGACGTCCGACGCCCTCGCCGCCCGTCTGTCGAAGGAATCCGACGTGGAATTCGCGGTGCCCGACCGGATCAAGAAAATAAGCGCCCTGCCCAACGACCCCCTGCTCGCCTTCCAGTGGTATCTGCAGACACCGGATGTCACCCGACCGTCGGCCATTGATGCCGTGCGGGCCTGGGACATGAGCAGTGGCAACAACACGGTCGTGGTCGCTGTCGTCGATACCGGCGTACGCTTCGATCACGAAGACTTGGCCCCGCGCCTGCTGGCTGGCTACGATTTCGTTGCGGACAACCTCAACGCCGGTGACGCTCAGTCCGGACGCGACGCCGACGCCTCCGACCCGGGCGACTACGCCAGCACCAGCGATCTTGCCAACGCCACCCTGCGCAACATGTGCGGCAGCGCCGTGGCGCATGCCAGTTCGTGGCATGGGACCCAGGTGGCGGGCATCGTGGCCGCCGAAAGCAACAACTCCCGGGGCATTGCCGGAGTTGGTGGCAGCACCCGCATCCTGCCGGTGCGCGTCCTCGGCAAGTGCGGCGGCTTCGATTCCGACATCATCGCCGGCATGCGCTGGGCGGCCGGTCTGGCCGTGCCCGGTGTTCCCGTCAACCCGAACCCGGCACAGATCATCAACCTGAGCCTCGCCGGAAGCGGCACATGCAGTGCAGCGTACACATCGGCCATCGCCGAAATCCGGGCTGCCGGCACACTCGTTGTCGCAGCGGCCGGCAACGAAACCGGGGCCGTCGAGGAGCCCGCCAACTGTGCAGGCGTACTGGCTGTAGCCGGCATCCGCCACGCCGGCACCAAAGTCGGGTATTCGAGCTATGGCAGCGAGGTGGGCATCAGCGCGCCAGCCGGCAACTGCGTGAACATCATCACCGGACTGCCCTGCCTGTTTCCCTTCATCAACACCACCAACCTGGGTGCCACGGTGCCCGCCGGCAACGGCTACACGGGCACCACCGACCAGACCGTGGGAACCAGCTTTGCGGTTCCGCTGGTCGCCGGCACTGCAGCCCTGATGCTCGCCGCCAATCCGGCCCTTTCGGAAGCCGGTGTGGCCCACTACATGAAACAGGGCGCCCTCCCCTTCCCCTTCGACGCGTCCCTTCCCACCTGCCCCGTCGTCACCAGCGACGGGCAATGCAACTGCACCACGTCTACTTGCGGCGCCGGCATGCTCAACGCAGCAGGTGCCGTATCTGCCGCCGTGGCCGCCGCGGCTGCCAGTCCGGTGGCCGGCATCAGCGTCCCCGCCTCGGTGGAGGCCGGCAAGGCGGCCACATTCAGTGCCTCGGCCAGCACCGCCGCAGCAGGCGCCACCCTGACCGGCTGGAAATGGACCCAGACAAGCGGACCGGCGACCGGCACCTTCGGCACGGGCAGCGCAGCCAGCACCACCTTCACCGCCCCTTCGGCGGGCAGCTACACGATCCGTCTTACCGTCACGGACGACACCGGACGAACGGGAACGACCGAAGCGAGCATTGAGGTCAAGGCTGCAGCGAAGTCTTCGGGCGGAGGAGGCGGTGCAGTCGATATTCCGGCTCTGTTCGGGATCCTTGGCCTGGCCGCTGTGACAGCTCACCGACGTCGCAAGGCCCGTTAAAGAATCCTGACGGGCGAATAGGAGAAAGAGAGGTTTTCCAGGCTTGATCAAATGACTGTTTATTTATACAGTTAACACATGCCTGAAACCTCTCCGCAGTTCGCCGAACTGTACTGTCGATCCAACTTCAGTTTCCTCACTGGCGCCTCCCATCCGGAAGAGCTGGTCGAGCAGGCCCGCAGCTTCGGCTACACGGCCTTGGCCATTACTGACGAATGCACGCTGGCCGGAGTGGTGCGGGCCTACTCGGTCTGCCGGCAGAGTCCCGACGCGCTCCAGCTGATCATCGGTTCCAGCATCCAGCTGGTGGATGGCCCCCTGGTGATTCTGCTGGCCACCGACCGTAAAGCCTACGGGCAACTGTCAGCCCTGATCAGCCGGGGTCGCCGGGCCGCCCCCAAGGGTGAATACCACTTGAGCCGCACCGACCTCGACGGCGGCTTGCCCGGTTGTCTGGCTCTACTGGTGCCGCCCGACACCATCGGCAACAACACACAAGCGCTGGCTGCCGATGCCTGCTGGCTGGCCAGCCATTTCCCCGGTGAAACCTGGCTTGCCGCCCCGCTCCATCTGGGGCCGGACGACACCGGGCGGCGCAGGTGGATTGCCGACGCAGCCCGACTCGCCGGCATCCCGGTGGCCAGCACCTGCGCACCGCTGATGCACGATCCTTCCCGCCGCCGCCTGGCCGACGTGCTCGCCGCCCTGCGCCATCGCACCAGTCTCGACGAAGCAGGCTATCTTCTTGCCAGCAACGCCGAACGCCGGCTCCATCCGCGTAGTGTCGTGGCACGTCGTCATCCGCCCGAATGGCTGGCCGAAACCCTCGCCATCGCCGCCCGCTGCCACTTTTCTCTGGGCGAGCTGTGTTACGAGTACCCGCAGGAAATCGTCCCGCCCGGAGCCACAGCAACCTCCCATCTGCGCACGCTGGTCGATGAGGGACTGCGGCGACGCTACCCGCCCGGCGCAGACGGAGGCAGTCATGTACCCGCCTCCATACTGGAACAGGTGGACAAAGAGCTGGCCCTCATCGCCGAGCTGCGCTACGAAGCTTTCTTTCTCACGGTAGAAGACATCGTTCGCTTTGCCCGCAGCCAGAACATCCTGTGCCAGGGGCGTGGCTCGGCGGCCAATTCGGTGGTCTGCTACGCGCTGGGCGTCACCGCGGTAGACCCGGCCGAAGCAACCCTGCTTTTCGGACGCTTCATCTCCCGGGAACGCAACGAGCCGCCCGACATCGACGTCGATTTCGAGCATGACCGGCGCGAAGAAGTCATCCAGTACATCTACCGGAAATATGGCCGCGACCGGGCTGCACTGGCTGCCACGGTGATCCGCTACCGCCCTAAAAGCGCACTGCGCGACGTGGGCCGCGCGCTAGGCTTCGACATCGGCCAGCTTGAACAGCTCACTCGCCGTCTGGCCTGGTGGGACGGCCGCGAGCTTGCGCCGGAACGCATTAGCGAATCCGGCCTCGACCCGGCCAGCCCCCGGGTGCAGTTGCTGCTCGAACTGGCCAACGAAATGACCGGTTTTCCGCGCCACCTGTCGCAGCACGTGGGCGGCTTCGTAATCTCCCGCGGGCCGCTGGCCGAGCTGGTACCGGTCGAAAACGCCGCCATGGCCGGGCGCACAGTCATTCAGTGGGACAAGGATGACCTTGAAACGCTGGGCCTCCTCAAGGTGGACGTGCTGGCTCTGGGCATGCTGTCAGCCATCCGGCGCAGCCTTGAAATGATTTCCCGCTGGCGCGGCAAGCCCTTCGCGATGACCGACATTCCGCGGGAACGAGCCGAGGTGTACGCCATGCTGTGTGAAGCCGACGCAATAGGCGTGTTCCAGGTGGAGTCCCGCGCCCAGATGAGCATGCTGCCGCGCCTGCGCCCACGGTGTTACTACGATCTGGTGGTGGAAGTTGCCATCGTGCGGCCGGGGCCGATTCAGGGTGGCATGGTCCATCCCTACCTCGCGGCCCGCGACAAGATCGACCGCCACGAGCCCATTCACTATCCCAAACCCGAGATCGAACCCGTGCTGCGGCGCACCTACGGCATTCCCATCTTTCAGGAGCAGGTAATGCAACTCGCCATGGTCGCCGCCGGCTTCACCGCTGGCGAGGCCGATGAGTTGCGCCGTTCCATGGGCGCCTGGGGACGCAAGGGCGAACTCACCCGTTACCAGGAACAACTCATCCGCGGCATGCAAGATAGAGGCTACGAAAAGGACTTTGCCGAAGCTCTGTGCCGGCAGATTCAGGGCTTCGGCAGCTATGGCTTTCCGGAATCCCATGCGGCCAGCTTCGCCCTGCTGGTGTATGTCTCGGCGTGGATCAAGTGCTTCGAGCCGGCAGCGTTTCTGTGCGGGTTGCTCAATAGCCAGCCGATGGGCTTTTACGGCCCCTCGCAGCTCATCCAGGATGCCCGCCGCCATCAGGTGGAAGTGCTGTCCGCCGACGTGGGAGCCAGCGACTGGGAATGCACGCTGGAGCCATCACAGGCAGAGCCTTCGCGCCCCGCCGCCCGGCTTGGCCTGTGCCTGGTGAAGGGCTTCAACCCGGCTGCAGCGGAACGCATCTCAGACGCCCGCCGGGCCGGGCCCTTCCCCGACGTGGATGCGCTAACCCGCCGGGCCCGGCTATCCACAACCGAACTGCGCACTCTGGCCTCCGCCGGCGCGCTGGCCAGCCTGGCCGGGCATCGGCGCAAGGCCTGGTGGGCCGCCGCCGGTAGCCAAGCTGCACCGGACATGCTCCATAACACGCCGATTCCCGACCCGCTCCCCCACTTGCCGGCCCCCGCCGAAACCCGGGATATCGTGGCCGACTACGCCCGCCTCGGCTTCAGCCTTGGTCGCCACCCCCTCAGCTTCCTGCGTGGCCTGCTGAGCGCCGAGCGATTCCTCACCGCCGCCGAGATTGCCAACTGCCCCGACCGCAAGCTGGCCCGTGCCGCCGGTATCGTCACCTGCCGCCAACGCCCCGGGACAGCCAAGGGCACCATGTTCGTTACCCTTGAGGACGAAACCGGCTGGGTGAACGTTATCGTCCGGCCCGAGCTCCTCGAAGCCGAGCGACGCATCCTGCTGGGCGCAGCCCTGATCGGCGTGTATGGACAGATTGCTCGCCAGGGAAACGTGGTGCATCTGCACGCCAAGCGGGTAGTGGATCGCTCCGCCCAACTCGGTCAACTGGCGCCACGGAGCCGCGATTTTCATTGAATGCGGGGCTAATCTTGCGGTCTCACGGGTAGCAACACGCCTGCCTTTCTGCACCGGAGCCCTACCATGCCCCCTTCCTTCGTCCCACCGCTTCTGCTCGTCGCAGCGACTTGCCTCCTGTCGGCTTGCGCCACAACCACAATCAAATCGACCTGGCGGGATGAAGCCGACACAGCCGGAACACCACAGAAAATCGTCGTCTTCGTAGCGGTGAAAGATGAAAACCTGCGCAAGATGGCCGAAAACCGGGTCGTCCAGAGCCTTCCTCCCAGAATGACCCCCGTCGCCGGCCATCAGCTTGACCTGGCTCCCGAACTGGAAGTCGACACCGTCCGCGCACGTCTGGTCAAAGGCGGGTTCGATGCAGCCCTTGTCGCACGGCTGGTATCGGTAGATAAATCGCAGACTGTCGTCCCGGCTCAAACCCAGTTCATGACCGATCCCATGTTCTGGAATGTCGGTCCCCGCTATCGCTCCTTCTATACCTATTACCCCTACGTCTACACCACGCCGTCCTACACCGTGGAAAACACCCGGGTCATCGTGGAAACCTTGCTGTACCGCTTGCCGGAAGGCAGGCCGGTATGGACTGCGATCAGTGAATCCATCAACCCCCAGTCTTCCCTGCAAGTGGTGGATGAACTCATCAAGCTGATCAGCAAAAGACTCAAAACTGAAGGTCTGCTGCTGCCGGACTGAAACCTGCGCCTCCCCTTTTCTATTTTCGTGGCAGAAATCACCCCTCTTTCCAACAGGGGTATTGACCCGCGCTGGCAGCCCCCTTAACATAAGAACAGTTCTCATTTGTAAATGAGAACTGTATGCGCAAGCCAGCCACGCGAACCCTTCGCCCAGCCAGCCAGTGAAATATCCGTAAGACGCATAAGCGTCGCGACCCGTTGCTGATTGACCGGAGCTTTTCGATGCACCTCCTCGCCCGTGCTGCCTGTTCCCTGCTGGTCCTGAGCCTTGCTGCCTGTGGCGGAGGGGGTGGCAGCGGCTCCACCGGAGCCGGCAGCGACAGCATGTCGGCTGCCGCCCGGGTCGGCGAGAAGCTCTTCAAGGACCCCATCCTGTCCAGCACAGGGGCCATGTCCTGCGCCAGCTGCCATGACGCAAACAATCACCACGCAGCGCCCGACACCCGCTCTGTTCCGGCCGGTGCCGATCCCGGCAAGGAAGCAGGCCGCCAGGCGCCTTCCCTGCAATACCTGAAATTCAATACCAGCTTTGCCTTCGCCGCTGACGGCACGCCCACCGGCGGCTTCACCTGGGATGGCCGCGCCGCAAGCCTTGGCGACCAGGCCAGCGGGCCACTGCTCAACCCCAACGAGATGGCCAATACCAGCCAGCAGGACGTTGTCGCCAAACTGCAACGCTCGGCCCATGCCGCCGAATTCCAGCAGGTTTTCGGCAACGACATCTTTACCCGCCCGGCCGACGCCTTTGCCCGCCTGCAATTCGCTCTGCAGCAATACCAGCTGGAAGACCCCGACTTCGCACCCTTCAGCAGCAAGTTCGACCTGTGGTTGGCCGGCAAAGTGCAACTCACCAGTGCCGAATTGAAAGGCTGGTCGCTCTTTAACGACCCGAACAAGGGCAACTGCGCCGCCTGCCACGTAAGCACCACGGCCAACGGCAGTCCGCCCCTCTTTACCGACAACACCTACGACGTGCTCGGCGTACCGCGCAACATGGAAATCCTCGCCAATGCCGACGCCAGCTACTACGACCTCGGCTTGTGTGGCCCGACCCGCACTGATCTTTCGACACGCACCGACCTGTGCGGCGCCTTCCGCGTGCCCAGCCTGCGCAACGTGGCCAAAACAGCGCCCTACTTCCACAACGGCGCCCTCAAGACCCTCAGCGACGCAGTGCGCTTCTATGTACGCCGGGATACCAACCCCGAAGAGTGGTACCCCACCGACAGTAATGGCGTGGTGCAGAAGTTCAATGATCTGCCCGTCGCGTACAGCAAAAACGTGAACGTCACCGAAGCCCCCTATAACCGGAAGCCTGGCGATGCCCCGGCCCTCAGCGAAAGCGAGATTGCCGACCTGGTGAGCTTCCTGAACACCCTCACCGACGGCTACACGCCCTGACCCGCCTTTCAAAACTGCTGACCCCGGAGAATTCACAATGAAGACCACCCCGATCTGTCTGGCGCTTGCCGCCCTGTTCGCCAGCGGCGGCGTGCATGCTGCCGGCACCGACGCCAAATTGCTGGCCCGCATTGAGCGCATGGCCGCCGAACTGGAAGCGCTCAAGGCCGAGCTGAAGACCGTCAAGGCGCAGGTTGCGACGGTACCCGCCACGCCGGTGGCCACGCCCGTCGCTGTTGCCGCCCAGGCACCGGCCCCCGTCGCACCGGTGGTCCTTCCGGCTGCAGCGCCCAGCCCCGCGCCCTATCAGCCCCCCCTGGCCAGCGCCAGCAGTACCGGCCAGACAAGCTTCTTCGGCTATGGCGAAATCAACTACAACCGCCCCTTCCGCGACCAGAGCAACACCCAGATGGACGTGCGTCGGGCCGTACTCGGGGTAACCCATCAGGCCACCGAACGCACCCGCATCGTCACCGAGTTCGAGTTCGAACACGCCATTGCCTCCTCAAGCGACGAAGGTGAAGTCGAAGTCGAACAGATCTATGTGGAACACAAGCTCAACGACAACCTCGGCCTGAAGGGCGGCCTCTTCCTGATTCCGCTTGGCATGCTCAACCTCAGCCATGAGCCGACCTCCTACTATGGTGTGGAGCGCAACTTCGTCGAGACGGCGATCATCCCCACCACTTGGCGAGAAGTCGGCCTGTCGGCGTTTGGCGTGTCGGATGCCGGCCTGCGCTGGGACGTGGGCGTGACCAGCGGCTTCAACCTGAACAAATGGGACGGCGCCAGCACCGAAGGCAAGGAGTCGCCGCTGGGTGCCCTCCATCAGGAAGGCCAGCTCGCCAAGGCCAACAATCTTTCTGCCTACGGTGCCGTCAGCTGGCGCGGTACGCCGGGCCTCGATGTTGGCGCCGGGGTCTTCTCCGGCAAGGTATCCCACAAGATCAAAGGCGCCGACACCGGCAACGCCGGCGTGTACGCACCCGATGCGCGTGCAACCTTATGGGATGCGCATGTCCGCTGGACCCCCGGCAAGTGGGACCTGACTGCCCTGTATGCCCGCGGCACCATCACCGACACCGCACAGTTCAACGAACACTTCGCCGGCGGCACCCTGGTACCCAAATCCTTCTTCGGCTGGTACACCCAGGCCGCCTACACCCTGTGGGAAGGCGGTGAGTACAAGCTAAGCCCGTTCGCCCGTTACGAGGTCTTCAATACCGCCGCCAGCTACGCATCCATGCCCGCCGGCCTGGAGCCCGACTCCCAGCGCGACGAAAAAGTCGCGACCCTTGGCGCCAACCTGCGGGTCGGTGACAATGTGGTACTGAAAACCGACGTGCAGCGCTTCCAGGTCGACAAGCTGCGCGATCGCCTCAACTTCGGCATCGGCTACCAGTTCTGATTGCGGATGGAGGCGAATCCCCTCCTGTGAATGTTGCCCGGCGGTCCTCCACGACCGGCCGGGTTTTGTACTTTATGGAAGGAATAGACGATGAGCAAATCCTGCGATGGCTGGACCACCGTATCCCTGGTCAGCCTGGCGAGCGCCGGCATCGCAGCCCTGTGCCCTCCGCCCGCCGAAGCCGCGCAGTACATGAGCATCGAACAGGCCGAGAAGGCCGCATTCCCCGAAGCCGACCGCTTCGAGGCGCGCAACCTGCGCCTGACACCCGAGCAGATGCGGGCTCTCGACGCAGTGGCAAGCGTTCGGCAGCGTGGCGAGATTCGCCAGATCGACGCCTGGGCGGGCAGCAAGCTGGTGGGCACACTCTACGTGGATGATGTGATTGGCAAGGTCGAATGGGTTACCTACGCCCTTGCCCTGGGGGCCGACGGCACCGTGCGCTCGCTGGAGATCCTCGAGTATCGGGAAACCCACGGCTATGAAGTGCGCACCCCCAGCTGGCGCAAGCAGTTTGCCGGTCTGCGCGTCGGCACGCCTTTTCACTTCGGCGACGACATCAAGAACATCAGCGGCGCCACACTGTCTTGCGCTCATCTCACGGCCGGTGTCCAGCGCTTGCTGGCTCTGCATGCCCAGTCGGGCAGAGTCGCCGTCAAATGACGGGTTTTTCCGCCCGGCGCATCCGACCGTTGCTCGGCACCTATGTTTACGTGGATGTGGAAGCAGCAAGCCCACAGATTGCCATGGCAGCCATCGAAAGCGCTTTTGAGGCCATTGCCGGCATCCATCGTGCAATGAGCTTTCACTCTACCGAGAGTGACCTGGCCAAGCTGCACCAAGCTGGCCACTTGGCGCCAATATCGGTAACTGCCCGCACCCGCACAGTGCTGGAACACGCCCTGACCCTCGCCAAAGCGTCAGACGGCGTTTTTGATCCGACAGTTGCTCCCAGCCTCGTCGTCCACGGTGCACTGCCCACCCCGGCGGGACCCAAGCCCGCCAACGGTGGAAGCTGGCAGAACATCCATCTGCACACCGACGGGAAAGTCAGCTTCGATCGCCCCCTGTGGCTGGACTTGGGAGGAATCGCCAAAGGCTATGCGGTGGATTGCGCCGTCGAAGCCATGCAGGAACTGGGGGCGCTGCGAGGCTGCGTCAATGCAGGCGGCGATCTGCGCAGCTTCGGGACGAACCCTGAGGGTTTTCCTGTCGCCGTTCGCAATCCGGGCAATCCCGCCGAGCAAATTCCCCTGGGAAGAATCCAGGACAAGGCTATCGCCACTTCCGGCGACTACTTTCTCGGGCGCAGCTCCGGCGCAAACTGGCTCTCGCCCATCGTCGATCCACGTCGTGGCACCCGATCTGCCCATTGCCGCAGCGTGACCGTGGTTGCGGCAAAATGCGTCCTCGCCGACGGCCTGACCAAGATCGTCAGCCTGCTCGGCAAAGAGTCGCAGACGCTGCTGGAGCGCTTCGGCGCCTGCGCCGCGATCATTGAGCCACCCGAAAAAATTCACGTGAGCCGAGGCTTCTGGGAAGCCGTCGGCCATGGCACACCGGCAGGAGAACCGATTCATGCATGAGCCGCTTCATCACCGTCCGCGCAAGGCGGTGCGGCCAGGGCGCCGCCAGCGTCAGGCCGTGTATGTTGGCACATTGCTGCTACTGGCGAGTGGCCTGCTGTGGCTGCTGGCCCATTACGTCCTACCGCTGCCTGAAGATGCAGCACGTCATCCCCTTGAGCCCTGGGCAATGCGCATTCATGGCGCGGCAACGCTGTTCGGACTCGGCATGCTGGGAAGCGTCTGGACTACACACGTCATGCCCGCCTGGCACCGTGGCAGTCACCGCCTGTCGGGTGGCGCCCTGTTCGGCTTTTGGCTGCTGCTGGCGCTCAGCGGTTATGGCCTGTATTACCTGGCTGACGAGAGCCAGCGTGGCTTCACGAGCACACTCCACATCGCGCTTGGCATAGTGCTTCCGCTTGGCCTTGCCATCCACGTCATGCAGGCCATCAATGAAAGAAAGCGGGGCAACCCCGCCATCCCGAGCTAACGGGCTCCGGCCCGCTCGCGCCGCCGGTAGTGGATGACCGCCGGGGCGACGATCAATCCGCCAAAAAACGCGACAAAAATCATCGGCCACAACACCGGCCGGTTCCACTCCGCCCGCCGCTGCTCCCGCACAGCCACGTCAATGCGCTGATACTTGAGGGTATTGCGGATTATCTTGCCCGGCTTGCGGTTGTGCAGCCAGCCATGCTGCAGGGCATAAGCCTTCTCGTAGAAGCCCCACACCCAGGGAGCATCGTGCTGCAGGATGGCCAGCATGTGCTCGATGATCGCCTGGCGCTCAGGGCTGTCAGGCATCGCCTTCATGCGCTCAAACAAGCGGTCGTATTCGGCATTCTCATAGTTCGCCGCATTCTCGCCCTGGCTTTTCACCTTGCCTTGCGCACCGTAGAGCAGAAACAGGAAGTTCTCCGGATCCGGGTAATCCGCATTCCAGCCCCAGTAGAAGAGCTGCGCATTGCCTTTGCGGATCTTGTCCTGGAAGCGGTTGTAATCGGTGGCACGAACCACCAGTTGCACATCCAGTTTGCGGAACTGCTTGGTCAGCCAGTCGATGGTGGACTTGTCGCCCATACCGCTGCCCGTGGTGTCCAGATTGACCACCAGCGGTTCCCCTGTTTTTGCATCACGCCCGCCGGGATAGCCCGCCTCGGCCAGCAGGCGCCGTGCTTCGTCCACGGATTTTCGCTGAGGCTTGCCGTCAACCCAATCGTAGACCTGCGGATTGATACCCGCCTGATCGCCCCGGTAGCCAAAGATTCCCGGTGGAATCGGATGCATGGCCGGCACGCCGCGCCCGTTCTGGAAAACCGAAATGAATTCCTCCTGATCGATGGCAATGGAGATTGCCAGGCGCAGCTTGCGCGCCCGCTCGCTCCTGCCACCCACTGTCGGGTCAAGCATGTTGAAACCCATGTACATCACCGACGGTGCAACGGACGTGTTCAGGCGGATATCCCTGGCAATCATCTCGTCGCTCAGGCTGACATCCCCCTGACCGCCCATCTGCACAGCCTGGTCGAAGTTGTCGGAGGACACGCCCGAGGCGTCGTAGTAGCCCTGCAGAAACTTGTTCCAGTAGGGAATGCTCTCCTTCTCTCGCGTAAAGACGACCTTGTCGATAAAGGGAATCGACTTGTTGCAATCAGCGAGAAGACCGGCCGCCAGGTCTTCCAGCTCCCCTTCGCAGGGGTAGGTCTCGCCATGAAAGTTGGGGTTTCGGACAAGCACCATGCGTGCGTTCGGATTGTTCTCGGCCAGCATGTAGGGGCCGGTACCGATCGGCCACGCGTCGAGGGTCAGGTTGCGCGCAGCCATGCCAGGCTGGGCAAAGAAGCGCTCTGCCTCGAAGGGCACCGGCGCAAAAAAGGGCATTGCCAGCCAGTAAGGAAACTGCGGATAGGCGCCCTTGATGTGCACCCGGTAGGTGTAGCGGTCCACCAGCTCGACACCGCTCATCGGGTATTTGCGCAGGTCAATCCAGGCTCCTGGATCCTTGCCGGCCTTCTCGTCTGCCATCAGGCGCGCATGCAGATCCTTCAAGCCGACTATGTAGTCACCCATCAACTCCAGCACTGGCGAGTGAAGACGCGGATGCGCCAGGCGCTTGATCTGATAAATGTAATCCTCGGCCGTCAGCTCCCGCGTGCCAGTACGGGGAAAATCCGCCAGGCTGTGCTTTCCGGTCAGGTCCTTAGCATTGAGTCCCTGGTAGGCGGGCTGCCCCTTGTCATCGACGCCGAAGGCCGGGTGCGGCTGGTAGCGGATACCCGGCCGAATGCGAATCTCGTACTCGCTGCGAGCGACCTTTGCCGGATCGGTGCCAACAGGCAACAGCCGGCCCGCCGCGTCGTACTGCTTCAGGGCCGGCATGGCCTGAGCTGCAGCCAGACTTAGCTGGAACGGACGCTTCAGGTAGTGGTATTGCAAAGGCGGCTCGTAAATCTGGTACAGGAAGGTCGCTTCATCCTCACTGTAGGACTGGACCGGGTCCAGATGCTTGGGGCGCTGGGTGAACGCGGAATAGAGAATATTCTGGCCCCGTTCCGCCGCCGGATAGGGATCGTTCCAGACTTGGCCGCATCCGGCCAGAAAGGCCGCAAGCAGGATTGTCGATAGGTGTCGGATCATCACATGCATGAGATGTAGTCTACCGGAAGCACCCTGCTCCGCGGGCAGCGCACGTCCGGGAAGCATCCGCTATAATCCAATGGTTATTCACTGGAGACACCTTAATGGGCTTTCTCGCCGGCAAACGCATTCTCATTACCGGATTGCTGTCCAATCGTTCGATCTCCTACGGGATCGCCAAAGCCATGCACCGGGAAGGTGCTGAACTCGCGTTCACCTACCAGAACGAGCGATTTGTGGAGCGCATCTCCAAGATGGCTGCCGAATTTGACAGCAAGCTGATCTACGCCTGTGACGTGCAGAGCGACGACGAGATCGCCAGCCTCTTCGAAAAGCTTGGCAAGGAGTGGGACGGTCTTGATGGGCTGGTGCACTCGATCGCATTCGCACCGAGCGAAGCGCTTGAAGGTGACTTCCTCGAAAGCGCCTCCCGTGAGGCCTTCCGTATTTCCCAGGAAGTAAGTGCCTACAGCTTCCCGGCACTCGCCAAGGCAGCCCGCCCGATGATGAAGGGTCGTAACGGCTCGATGCTCACCATGTCCTACCTGGGCGCGGTTCGCACAATGCCGAACTACAACATCATGGGTCTGGCCAAGGCCAGCCTTGAAGCTGCGGTACGCTACATGGCAGTCAGCCTTGGGCCGGAAGGCACTCGCGTCAACGCCATTTCCGCAGGCCCCATCAAGACGCTGGCAGCCTCCGGGATCGGCAGCTTTGGCAAGCTGCTGTCCTTCAACGAACGCAACGCACCCCTGCGGCGTAACGTAACGATCGATGAAGTGGGCAACGTGGCGGCCTTCCTCTGCTCCGACATGGCCAGCGGCGTTACCGGCGAAATCATGTATGTGGACGGCGGCTTCAATACAACAGCCCTTGGGAATCCCGACCAAGGCTGATTTTCTCAGTCCAGCATGAACAAAAAGGCCCTTGGAAATCCAAGGGCCTTTTTTCCGGATATACGCTTATTTATCCTTCGGCACATCCAGCGCAGCAGCGTTCACCTTGACCTCATAGCGCTTGCGCAGAGAAGCGATATACGCCCCGAAGTCCTGCTCGGCCAAAACACGTGCGTATTGCTGCGTGATCGCCTTGAGACGCGG
>APMI01009099.1_pt1 | contig 24087 bp, 14 predicted proteins | sample 667938 | NCBI WGS metagenome assembly APMI01 (sample SAMN01084076, study PRJNA167559) | wastewater metagenome | biome: Wastewater | place: Denmark: Ejby Moelle, Odense | collected 2011-11-28
TGGCAGACAGCATATTTGATGGATTTTTCAACAGGTTCAGATTTAACAGGATGCAAAACTTTTTACATCAATTAAAACAGTAAATATGAAGCAATTATTTTTATCGGTTTGTTTGTTTTTTTCAGTTGTTGCTGCAACAGCGCAGGTAAAAACAACAGCTTCAACTAAACCGGCGCTGTCTGCATTGGCGAAAATACTAGCCGGTTCAGGCCTGCCTTATAAAATTGCAAGCGACAGTCTTGCGGTTATTCCTTATGAAGGAGATAACATTCCTTCTTACGCTGTACTTGTACAAAGAATCAGTGACCTGTACATTGTTTATACCAATCTTACCGAAGCGTTGCCCGGTAAAATTGATGAAACAAAATACAAATACCTGTTGCAGCAAAATGATCAGTATGATGTTGTGAAGATCGGCATGGGCGCAGCAGATGGCATCTTTTACCTGCGGGCCGATCTTTATAAAAGCGGTGTGAATACAGCACTGCTTACGAGAGTGATCAAACAGGTAGCCAATGTTGCCAATATCATTGGTGGAGATCTTAAATGAGGAGAATGATCTTTAATATATAAAAAATCATGTTTTTTAGGGATGGGGTTTGTCTTTAATAAATAGCAGGTTTGTATAAAATATTTATATGACCAAATACTCAAACCTGCTGCTGCTGTTGATGCTGCCCTGTCTTTTTTCAAAAGCACAAAATGTTGGAATTGGAAATACCACGCCCGGTTTTCCTTTGAATTTTTCAACTGCATTGGGCGACAAGATCTCTTTATGGGGAAATGCCGGAAGCCATTATGGTTTTGGAATCCAAAGCGGGTTACTACAGATACACAGCGATGCGCCGGGAGCCAATATTGCATTCGGTTACGGTTCCAGCAATAGTTTTACTGAACGCATGCGGATCGTTAATAGTGGTGGTGATGGCATGTCGCTGAACGGTCGCCTTACTTTAAAAAATGGTACCAGCCCTTTGGATATTAACTACGGCGCCGGTGTATGGTTGTACAAAGCGGATAACAGCGCCCTGCTCGGTTTTATGGGTACACAGAATAACCAGAACGTTGGATTTTATGGCGGCCCTGCAGGATGGGGCTTTACCTACGATGCGCTCAACAGCAGGGTGGGTATCGGTAACCCCAGCCCCAATGCACCGCTGGCATTTGCTGCGGCACTTGGAAAAAAGATCACTTTCTATCCCGGAACGGTAGGCGATGCCGGTATCGGCATGGCAGGTAACAGGTTGCTTATCTATGCTGATAACCCCAATGCCGACGTTGCTATTGGATATGACGCAGCAGGAACCTTCATTGAAAGACTTGCTGTAAAAGCAAATGGAGCGTTGGCAGTAAATGGGAATACGGGCGCTCCGGGACAATTGTTACAAAGCACCGGCGCCGGAAGTCCACCCAGGTGGGTATATCCTCCATCGGTAGTTTATTTTAATACACAGGGTAGTACCACGCTTGGAGGCTCAAATTTATGCGTAGATGTTACTGGGATCAATGGCAGCAGTTTTACAATTCCTTCCGCTTCAATGATCACATACTCCTATTTCATTCCCCTTTTTGGCATCAGCGGACCATTGGCTTCAAATGGATGGCTTAGCATCCAGATACTAGATGCTAACAACAATAAGGTGTCGGCAGCCAATGCTGAATTTACAGTGGAAAGCCTGGTACCTCAAAATATTTATCTTACGGGTGTGGGTGATCTTGCAGCAGGCACCTACACTGTTTCTGCAAAATTATCAAGATATGCGCCAAGAGATGGTGCTACTGAAAGTAATTCAGGTGTTTTTAGTATATGCTCGGGATCTGAAGGTATCGACCAGGGCCAGCTGATCATTTCCATTTTCCCTAAATAAATAACAACAAACTATTACAGCCACCACCTATCAACTGATGTTGCGGATCAATATCAATTCCGATATAAAGTTTGTTCACAGGTTTTTTTACTAAAAGAAAATCCTGTTTTTCAGGGATAGGGTGCCGTCTCAAATAATACCATTTTTACTGCACAAAACTTATGTTGTGTTACTTCAAAAAATTAAACAATGAGATCAATGATGCTCCTGGTATTGATGTTCAGTGTAACATCCACCAGCAATGCCCAGCTCTTTAAAAAGCTAAAAGAAAAAACACAGAAAGTACTGGAGTCGAAAAGCGAAAGCTCTGCCAGTAACAGTAATCAAAACAATGCTTCCGTATCGAACGAAAATAGTGGGGGTGAAAAAAGATCATCCCAACAGCCGGACACAGGGTGCAGGGTTGTTTTTTCCCTGGCGGAAGGAGAAAATTTTTTGTATGACGAATCAAAAATTCTCACTCAAAACAATCAACTGCATTATTCGTTCGTAATACAAAATAAAAAGTATGAATACTTTTTGATCGACAATGGCAGCCGCACCGGCCCATTTAAAGAAGCACCCATTAAAAGCATGCAGGAAAACGAGGAAGGCAACTCCGGCTCCAACAATGATGAGATCAGCGTGGGTGGCGATAAACAGGATCCCGTGGCTTTGCAGTACAGCAAAACGATCGGGGGTAAACTCTTTCTTGTTTTCAACGGGAAAAATTATGGCCCTTATGATCATGTTGCAAAAATGATCCTGTCGCCCGATAAGAAACAGTTTTTTGCAGCCGTCACCATTGGCGCACAGAACAGCATGATGGCAAAAATGGGAATGGGATTCTGCTTCATTGTAAACGAGGGGTCGGTAAAGCAAAAAGCAGGCACCGGCGGTATGTCGATCCCAATGAAATTTTCAGTGAGTGATGGATTTAAACATGCCATGCTCACAGTGATGAACCAGGAGAACCAGAAGATCATTTCGGTTACCTCTGCAGGCAAAGAAGCAGAAGCCGATATGGCCGATATGTATTCAGGCAACAGCAGCAGCACTTTTGTAAGCGACAAAGGTGATATCATCAGTGTTCCTTCTCAAAGCCCCACACAGGTGCTGGTAAATGGTGTTGAAGCAGCATCTTTTAAAGTGCCCATCAAAAGTATGAACCGCCTGTTTTTAACACCCGATATCTCAAGATCGGTTTACTACGAAAAAGGCACCATCTACAGGGCCGATGGTACAGCCGAATCTTTGTCCGGAGCACTGTTTCCACGGGTAGTCACTATCAATAAAGAAACGGCTGTTTATTATTTCAAAATGTACACAAATGAAAACGGCGGTAAAGATGTTTACTTATGTAAAAAGGTTTTATAAGGCGATTGCTTTAACGGTAATGTCAGCCATTATCTGCATTGCTTTCATTTATGCCAAAAGAGTTTACAGCCAGGCCGGTTTTGGAAAAACATTCGGCAACAAAGCAATTGCAGCAGAGAAACAGTTGAATGCCATGCAGGATCAGTTTGAGCTTTGTAAAAACATTTGTAATGTGGATGTGAAATTTATGCAAAGCATTGTTTTCCCGGAAGTGATGCGGTACAACAGTATCAAAGATGGCGTTGAAGCAGAAAGCCTGCGCCTGTTGTATGTGCAGTTTGGAACTGCCTATGCCAATTTTTCCATTGGCCTCTTCCAGATGAAACCAGGTTTTGCAGAACAGGTTGAAATGAAATCAAAGCAATTGTTACCGGAAAGTATGTATAATGAATTGCAGCTTGCTTACGAATCAACAGACCTTCAAACCATCCGGCAGCAAAGAGTAGAACGCCTGCAGGATAAGGATTGGCAAATGGTTTACCTCACGGCATTCATTGCACTCTGCAATCAAATTTATAAATCGGAAAATTTTTCATCTTCTACAGAAAAATTACAGTGGTACGCCACCGTTTACAATGCAGGTTTTGATAGAACGAATGCTTACATCAATAAAAAAATAGCACAGGATAATTTTTATCTGGCTCAGCAAATGCCCGGCAAAAAATTCAGGTATGCTGCCATTGCCGGGTGGTTTTTTAATAAATAGATTTTTACAATCCATATTGAGTGATCTCTCAAAATCCCGTTTTAACGGGATGGCTGAATCCCGGAATCTATCACATATTTGCCCTGAAATAAAAAGACAAAATGAAAAAAATAGTATACACCCTGTTTCTTGCCGGTAGTTTTTATTATTCTGCAAATGCACAAAGCAGTAACCAAACAAAACAGGACCTGCCGGTGTCGGGAACCAGTTTGTATAAAGTGGGAGTTGGATATGGATCCAGTTTGTATTCTAATATGGAGACATTTGAATTTGTATTGAATGGGGGCGAAAAAATATCGTTGACTGCTGCAACGCCTATTGTTTATTTTTCCCAGCAATTAGCCGCCGGGCAGTCGTATTCCATCACACAGGTTTCAGGTCCAAGATCCTGCAACCTCTGGGGTATGAATACAGGAAAAATTGCAAATGCTGATGTGTTGGTGTCGGTAGATTGTGGTCATCCGTCATTAACAACTTTCAAATTAAATGTAAGGGGTATTGAGTCCGGGGAAACTTTTTCATTTGCAGATAATTATAACCGAACCTTTCGCACCGCTTTTTCTACATTGGCTGGTTTGGGAGGCTTCCCTGTTGCTGATCATTATACCATCATTCAAACCGACGGACCCCGCAAATGTATCATTACGCCTTCTTCAGGTTCGGTACCAGATGCGCCGCTTACCATCCAGTGTGATTGCCGCAAGACTGCCGGAACAGATTCAACAGCAGCACCTGCAAAGCTAAGAGGAACCTTTGCATCACCACCCGGAACAAAAATTATACTCCGCTTAAACAGCGCAGATTCACTGGTACTGGCACAACCTGCCAACGCAAGCAACCTATGGGTACAAACGATGAATTTCAGTTTTCCCAAATCTTATCCTGCAGGCACTGAGTATAATATGAGTATAAAGTCTGCGCCTGCAAACCTGGGTTGTGTTATAACTGAAAACGGAACTGGACGGATTTCTGAAAGCGCTCCGCTGGTAAGGGTTTTGTGCGATAAGAAAATATACGAACATGTTAGCCGCAGTACTGATAATAAAATAATCAGTACGTATTATGAAAGCTTTAATGCGGTGATTGGTGGCAAGGGAGAAGACGAAGGGCGATTTGTTGCCTTTGGCGCATATGGCAAAGGAATGGATGGAAGCAGCGGAAATCACAGGCAGATATTCTGGCGGGATAGAAAGACAGGCGTTACCAAACTGATCAGTAAACCGGTTGCCGGTGCAGAGGCTAATGGTGATTGCCAGATGCCTGCAATTTCCGCTGACGGAAAAACGGTTGCATTTGAATCTTATGCCACTAACCTTACGGTCAATGATAACAACGGGGCAAGAGATGTATATGTGTGGAGTGAAAAAACAGGAACTGTAAATTTGGTTAGCATGGCACAACAGGGAGGTACTCCCAATGGTGAAAGTTTAGAACCCACTGTTTCCGGCGATGGTACTGTGATTGCCTATACCTCCCATGCAAGCAATATCGTTACGCTGGGCCCTGTATTCTCTACTCCGAATGTATATGTTTATCAACAGGGTGGTGGTACAGATTTTATAAGCAAAGATTATGAAACAGGAAAAGCTGCAGGTGGGTCATCTGTACCTTCTATTTCTGAAGACGGAACTGCTATAGCTTTTTGCGGCTACACCAGTCGTTTGGTAAATGGTGATAATAATAATTTATGGGATATTTTTTTATGGCAAAAAGCAAAGGCGCAACTTAAACGGATTAGCTTAACAGCTACCGGTGGCGAAAGAAACCAGGGAACAGAAAGTGCCAGCCGTGTGGTAGCTCCTTCAATATCCGGCAATGGTAAATATGTTGCTTTTGCTACTACTGCTACCAATATGGTGTCCGGCGACAACAATAATGTGCAGGATGTTTTTGTAGTTAGTACAGAAACAGGAGCTGTAGTACGGGCCAGTGTAGATGCGGCAGGCAAAGAAGGAAACAACGATTGCCCGATCGGGCAGGGTGAAAAAGTGGCGATCAGTTTTGATGGCACCTGGACTGCTTTTAGTGTTAAAGCAACCAATTTGGGGGTTCCGGAAAACAACATCGTCCTACACAACAGTATAGCTGGTAAAACCATTGCTGTTACAAATATTACCGGCAGCAGTGTGGGCGTTCCTGCTATGTCAATGGCGGCCAGCTACGTAATTTTTGGAATGGGTACCAAGCTCGACAACAGGGTGCCATCATCAGGAATTTTTACAGCATTCACCAATATCTCCGGTACACGCTCTAATTAAAAATGTACTGATCAATCATTACTATTTTAATCAGGTTTAGAAAAATCCTGTTTTTACAGGATGAAAATATTTATCACTGCCCGGTACATTTGGAAAATCAAATCAAGGTATATGAAGTTAGTTACAGCCTGTTTAATTTTTCTTTTATCAACAGCTGGTTGTTTAGCGCAACAGGACTCCTTCGATTTAGTAAAGTTCACGCCACCAAAAGGCTGGAAAAAAGATGCGAGAGAAACCATACGGAGCTATAGCATTACCGATAGCAAAACCGGGGGCTGGTGCCAGATCAGCATTGTAAAAAGCACCAGCAGTAAAGGAGATATTGAAAAAGATTTTGCAAGCGAATGGGCGGAGCTGATCGTAAAACCTTACGGTGTAAAGGAAGCGCCGGAAGGCAACCCGGCACAGGATGCAGATGGCTGGAAGATAAAGGCGGGCGGCGGTAAATTTGTTTTTAACAATGCCAATGCCATTACCCTGCTTACCACCATGAGTGGTTTTGAACGCTGCGTAAGTATTGTAGCCAATACTAACAGCCAGGACTACCTGCATTCGATACAAACTTTTCTTGAATCGGTTGATTTGAAAAAGCCGGTTGTTAATTCACAACAGCAAGAGAACAATAACACATCCATCATTGGTACATGGGGCGCTACTGCCAGCGAAAATTCCAGCTACAGGGTAAAGAATGGTGTGATGAACTATATTCAGCGGCAATATACTTTCCATGCAAACGGTACGTACAGTTTTGTCAGCAAGGCATTTGATCCGCTGATGGATAAGATCTTGCTTGGCAGAGAAACGGGTACTTATAAGCAGAGTGGTGATAACATTTCAGTTGCGCCTGAAAAAAGCGTACTGGAAGCATGGAGCAAAAAGAATGGAGTGGATGATTGGGGCAAATTATTAAGTACACAAAACATTGCATTGGAAAAAACAAGGTACCGCTTTACCAAACATTTTTTTTCCGGTACAAAAATATGGGCGCTTGTATTGCAGGCTGACAACGCCACCCAGCGGGATGGTCCCTTTAGCAGCAATACGCAGTTCAGCAATGCCTGGTATTACAACCCGCTTTCTGCTAATAATAAAGCCATTGAGTTACCAGGTGGCCAGCAAAGTGAAAATGAAATTTCCAAGGAGGATCCGGTACAACAAACCACCGGCAATGTAAGCAGCAGCTTCAAGTTCAATACCACCAATTTTGATGATGGGTGGATAAGCGCAGAAAAAATGGATTGGGTGGAAGTATCAAAGGGAAACATCAAAGTGTTGATCCACTATCCAAACAAAAATGCCGATGCGTATAATTCAGTGTTGAAAGAGGGGGATTTCAATGCATGGAATATACTGGTGGCTCCCCGTTACAGCAACATGAGTAATTTTGAATGGAGATCGATACAGAGCTGGCAATCCATCAGCTTTATGGAAGGAGATGCTACAGAAAATACTACTGGCAAAGACGTACACATCGTTTTGTTCAAACAGCACTACAGCAATGGCAGTGGCGCTTATCTTGAATTTGTAACCAGCAACAAGGCTGATTATGAGAATGAATTTGGCCCCTACCACAATGAATCTTATGACTGGGATAAAACGGCCAATATGCAGTGGCGGAATAAGTTTGCTGTAGCAGCTTCAGATTTTACCGGCAAATGGACCAGCGATTTTACAGGTATACAACAATATGTAAATGTATACACCGGTGCCGATGCCGGCATGAGTTCGTACGCTTCTGCCCAGGTTTTTGAATTTGGCCCCGGCAGTAAATACAACTGGCAAATTACAGTGGCCAGCGGCATGGTAGGCAATATCAAATTTCAAAATGTAAAATCCACAGGTAAATTTTCTGTAGTGAACAACTGGCAGGTGAACTTTTCTGATATGGAAGGCAAACCCAAAACATACGATGCCTATTTTTCCTGCGCAAGAGGCGCCAGGGTATTGTGGTTGTCAGATGTAAGTTACCCTGGTTATACCGCCTATGGCAAAAAACAATAGGGATTACTGTTAAACAATATTGTGTTCCATAGCATACCGTATCAGCAGCGCAGTATTTTTTATATTTAGTTTACGCATCAGGCTCTTGCGGTGTGTATCCACCGTACTTAAACTTAAAAATAATTTTTCTGCAATGGCAGGGTTGGTATGCCCGTTGGCGATCATCCTGAGTATTTCATTTTCCCTTCTTGTTAGCACGGGAGAGTCTTCATGCGCTTCATTTTTAAGCGTGGCCGCTGCCTCATCGCTCATGTATATTTTTCCTTTTGCAACTTCCATTACCGCTGTAGTGATCTCTTCTTTGCCGGCATTTTTCAGCAGGTAGCCGCTGGCGCCATTCTCCATCATCGCATCTATAAAAGTAAACTGGTTAAAAGTGCTGAGGCCGATCACAAAAACCTGCGGATACAATAGCCGCACTTCTTTGCATAGTTCCACGCCCGTTTTATCCGGCATGCTGATGTCCATTAAAATCACATCGGGTTGTTGGTTTTTCAGGAACGAGAGGCAGGATGCAGCATTGGATGCATGGCCAATGAACTCAATTCTTTTTTCACCCTGCAGTAATGCACGGATACCCTCCACAACCATGTAATGATCGTCTGTAATAAAAACCTTTATGGTACTCATATTTCAATTTCTATATTTACGGATGTGCCTTTGCCGGCGCTGCTTTGTATATCTACGCTGGCCTTTAAATAGTCGAGCCTTTTTTGAATATTACTCCAGCCAATTCCCGTTGCTGCAGCAAGTAAAGTGGTATCAAATCCTTTTCCGTCATCTTCAACCGTTACCAATAATTTATCGTCTTCTTTATTTACCTGCACTACTGCTTTTGATGCGGCCGCATGTTTAATCGTATTGTTGAGTAATTCCTGGATGATCCTGTAAATTGTAATGTTGATGGCCTGATCTGTTTTTAAATCTTCCAGGCCGTATGACTGGTACACTACCTTGATAACACCGCTGCTGTTGATGCCGGTGCAAAAATCTTTCAGCGCCGCATTAAGACCATATTTAGCAAGCGCCTCCGGCATCATACTGTGTGCAACACGGCGGAGTTCACTGATGGAAGCATCCAGCATATCGAGTCCCCGTTCAAACCCCTGCTGGTTGTCCGGCGTCATCAGGAGGTTGTCTTTTATATTGCTGAAGGAGTATTTAATTCCCGATAACATTCCGCCCAATCCGTCATGCAGATCCTTGGCCAGCCGGCTTCGTTCTTCTTCCTGTCCTTTTAATACTGCCTCGGTCGCCAGTAACTGTTTTTCTTTTTCCAGTTCAGCTATGCGTTGCTGTTGCAATTTCTTTTTCTGCCGGTGATTGGCAAAACCCAGCAATGAGATCAGCAGCAGTGCAAGAGCAGTTCCTCCAAGGATATAGTTGACTGTGTTTTTTTGTTTTAGCTGCAATTTGCTGAGTTCATTTTGCTGCTGCAGGGATGATATCTGTTTTGCATTTTGCTCCGATTCAAACAGCGCATTCACAATGATGCGCCGGTTATTATTTTGTACGGCACTGAGGCTGTCGCCCAGCATAAACAACGTGTCTGCCGTTGATGCTGCATTCTTATACTGGCCGGCAGCATGGTAAAATTCAAACAACGATTTTAAAATGATTTTTTCCTGGTCAGCAATGTTGTTGCTGGCAATAAGGCTCCTGCAGTACAGCAGGGATTGCAATCCCAACTGATAATTGCCCTGTTTCCAGTAAGCCCTGCCGAGACTTTCATACGATTCTGCCACCGCTGCTGTATCACCCCAGCGCCTTCCAAATTCCACTGCCTTTGAAAATGTACCAATTGCAGCGGCGTAATTTTTTTGCTGCATTTCATTTTCACCCTTTGCCTGTGCATAAAAGTTTTCTGCCATTGCAGTACTGGCAATCTCTTTTGCAGCAGCTGCTTTTTTTAGATAGTCGGCGGCGGCTTTGTCATTGCCGGTTTTTGCATGGGCTACAGACAGGCTGCTGTACAATGGCACCGCAAAATACTGTGCTGCTTCTTTGTCCATCCAGGGCATCCCGGTTTCAAACGTTTTAATGGCACTGTTGAGGTCCTGCCCTTTCATAAAAAGGTAGCCCATGTTTACATAAGTTAATAACACGTTTGCCGAATCATGCATCTCCTTCAGCAAATTGAGGGCTTTTTGATAGGTCAGTTGTGCATTTTCAAGGTCGTTCAGTTTTGAATAATCCAGTCCCAGCGAAATAAGTGCGACCGGTGCAGCACGGATTGCTTTTTGTGAAAGACTGCCTGCACTCACCAGGCGGTTCATTTTTTCAATGGCTATAATGCTGTTGAGATATTGTGCATTTTGGTAAGTGGCGAAACCCTCATACATCAATGCCCAAAATTTGAATTCGTTGTTTTGGCTGCCTGCCAGTTCTTTTTTAAGCAGTTCAATTTCAGTGAGCGATTGTGCTGTTTGCTCGTAGCCGGAGATCAGGGCCTGTACATAATCCAGATGCTTCCATATTTTAATGCTGTCATTTTTTTCTGCAAGGTATACCTGCTTCAGGCTGTCTTTTTCCGATACCGGCTGCGTCATAACACGATTGCCAATAAACAGGAGTAGTATTACCGCAACTGTTTTCTTCATACATAAAATTTATATGGCCACAAGTTCTGTGGTTGATAAAGTAAAAGTGCAGCACCGCAACAACAATAAAAATACACCCTTTGGGGGATAGATAAAAAAACTACTATGTTTCAATATTTGTGCACTTATTCCAAGGCCCGGTTTTCATTTTACGCAATAACAACTAAGAACCAGTTATGAAAAATGTACTGCTGCTCATTGCTTTTACCTGTTGTGTAAAAATACTTCCTGCACAGATTGGTCTTGGCATTACTACACCACATGCCAATGCTTACTTCCAGGTGAACAGTACTACCAAGGGAGTGCTGCTGCCAAGAATGAGCGCCGTGCAACGTATGGCTATTTCACCTGCGCCAACCGCCAACGGGTTGATCGTTTTTGATACGGATAGCAGTGCGTATATGTTCTGGACAGGAGCTGCCTGGAAAAAAATGGGTGGCGATGATGGTAACTGGATCAAGAATGGCAACAACATTTATAATGCAAACACCGGCAGGGTGGGCATTGGTACCAGTACACCGCTTGCAAGGCTACACGTTGCCGATAGTTCGGTATTGTTTAGTGCTAATGTGTTTGACCCGTTTGCTGTATTCACTCCACCACCGGCGGAGGGAAGCGGTGCAAGGATGATGTGGTATCCTCAAAAAGCAGCATTTAGAGCCGGGCTGGTTGATGACGGTACTATTTTTTCTGTGCCGGGACTTTACGATAACAAGGTATGGGATAAGGACAGTATTGGTCTTTATACTTTTGCTGCAGGGTTTAATAGCAAGGCAAAGGGGGAGGCAGATGTAGTTTTGGGAATGTTCAATGAATCCAGTGGAGGCGCCAGTGCCGTTTTTGGTGTTGGAAATAAAAGCTACGGTCAGGCAAATTTTTCATCGGGGATGAACAACATTGCTTATGGAAACTATAATACAGTACTTGGTGAAAGCAATATAACTTCCGGCAGCATATCTGTTGCTATCGGGAAGAGCAATGTCGCCCTCGATTCAAGCATCGTGATAGGCACCGGTAATCTGACTCAAACCCAGGTATTGGGTGGCTATGCGAATATTTCCCTGGGTAATTATAATGAATCCCTGTTTGGGTTTTACACCACTACCATTGGCTTTGCAAACAAGACAGGCAATAGCTATTCGTTTGCGGCAGGATATCGATCTGCTGCTTTTGCACGGGGAGCAATTGCTATTGGTGTGGAAAGCTATGCCGATGGCGAATATGCCCTCGCCATGGGTTACAATACCATTGCTCATGCACGGGGATGCGTTTCTGTGGGCATGCTGAATGACGGCAACGATGTTCCGGCGAATGACGCCACAGACAGGATATTCCAGATTGGCAACGGTACTGATATGTTTGGCGTTGATAATCTTTACAGGTCAAATGCAATGACTGTTTTGAGAAGTGGCAATGTTGGCATTGGCACTGTAACTCCCTCAGCTACGCTGCACGTAGCTGGAGGTTTCAAATTTGAAAATGGAACCGAAGGCCCGGGGAAAGTTCTCACGTCTGGTATGCTGGGAGAGGCCACCTGGACAGACCTGCCTGCCAATTTCTGGACGGCAAATGGGGCCAACATTTACAATAACAATCCTGGCAATGTGGGCATTGGGGTATCCAACCCTGCTAGTCCGCTGTCATTTGCAAGCAACACCGGCAATAAGATTTTGTTGTGGGGCAATGATGTTAACAATCACTATGGATTGGGTATCCAGGGCTCTTTGCTTCAAATGTACAGTTCTACTGCTGGAGATGACATCGCCTTTGGTTATGGCAGCAGCATCAATTTTACCGAACGCATGCGCATAAAGGGCAACGGGAATGTGGGTATCGGCGACAATGACCCGGCTTATATTTTAGATGTAAATGGCCGCATGCGCATCAGGAGCGGCGGCAGCAATCCTTCCAGCGCAGGGATTTGGCTGAACAACAATGCCAATACCAGTTCGCCGGGTTTTGTGGGCATGGAAAGCGATGGGGCCATCGGGTTTTATGGAGATGGTACACCCAATGGATGGGGGTTGGTAATGAATATTGCTACAGGCAATGTGGGTATTGGTACCAGCGCACCAACACAGAAATTGCAGGTGATCGGAAATATCCTCGCTACAGGTACCATAACACCATCGGATATACGCTATAAAACAAATATCACCCCTATCCAAAACCCGTTGACAAAATTACTTGCCATCAACGGCGTCAATTATTTGATGAACCGGGCGGCTTATCCCGAATGGCAGTTCGACAGCACCCTTCAATACGGGTTGATAGCACAGGAAGTGGAAAAAGTATTTCCTGAAATGGTAAAGATCATCAGCAGGGATGGGTATAAAGGAATTGATTATGTAAAGCTCGTGCCGGTGCTGGTAGAAGCGTTACGGGAGTTGCATGCAGGCAATAAAAAACTGGAAGAAGAAAATAAAGAGGTAAAAGAACAATTGCGGATAATGGACCAAAAGATCAGCCGGATATCAGGGAAGAGGGAGTTTGAGAAATAAATTCGGTATCAATTGCTGTTGATGTTATGAAAAAATACATTACACTGCTGCTGGGTTTTATGCTTGCAGATCCTGCAATGGCACAATTGTACATTGCTCCGGGAGATTCTGTTTCTGTATTGCCCGGCACTCTTTTTACCCTGCAGGAACACCTGGAAAACAATGGTAAGATCTACAATGGCGGGGAGCTTACGTTAAACGGAACGGCATTGCAGCAACTCGCCGGCATTGGTGGCAGCATCGACAATCTTATCGCAGACAACAATGCAATACTGCTGAACGATATTACGATCAACAATGCACTGCTGGTAAATGCAGGATTTTCTTTTGATATCAGTAACCGCCAGTTGACCAACGGCGGCAGCGTGAATGGCGCAGGTGTTTTGAAAGGATCAGTGAATGCTCAATTACTGCTGAATGGCAGTGGCAGCAGCAGTCTCCAGTTTGATCAAAGCAACCAGGCCGCTTCCAATGCATTGAAAAATATTGCCGTAAATGGCAGTGGCACCACAATAAATTTTTTGAACAAATTGTATGTGTATGATGCGTTGCTGCCCAATGCCGGCAGCATTTTTTTAAATGATGAACTGGTTCTTCGTTCAGGCAGTGCCGGCACGGCAAGGGTTGGGCCTGTGGGCAGCAGTGTAAGCTACGGCAGCAATGGAAAATTTGTGATCGAGAGATATATACCCGGCAACAGGGCATGGCGTTTACTAACGGCGCCGGTTACCGCAGCAAGCCAGGTGAAGATCAGTGAAGCCTGGCAGGACAATGCTCCCCCGGTTACCAATGTGAATGATATCAACGGCACCAATAATCCCAACCCCGGTTATGGCACGCATATTACCTTTGGCTTTCCTGCTGTTAACGGCTACGACCAGGGTGTAAATGGCAATACTTCTATTCGCTATTTGATGAACACCGGTTGGAACGGGGTGCCTGTTGCTACCAATGATGGCAGCACTCTCAACTCCGGCTACATTCATGATCAGCCCGGCTATATGTTATTTGTAAGGGGCGACAGAAGTACATTGTTGTGGCAGGCAACTGCTGCGCTCACTTCACCCACGGTGCTGAGGCCGAAAGGGAAGATCAGAACAGGGGTTGTCAATCATCCGCTGACAGCCAGTTTTGTCAATGGAGTTAATAATTTCCGGGTGATCGGCAATCCATATCCTTCACCCATTAATTTTCATGATATCGCAGTCAACCCGGTAAATGCAGCCAATGGTTTTGCTGATGCTTTTTATTTGTGGGATCCCAATATAACAGGCAGCAATGGGGTAGGAGGATTTGTGGGCATGAGTTACAATGCCGCAGCCAGCACTGCTGCCGGAAAGCCGGTGTATGACAGGACTGTTTTAACCGGTGGCAGCAGCAGTATCGATAATGGTGGCGATATACAATCGGGCGCTGCATTTGTAATAAACTATACGGGTGCTGCTGCTGCTTTAAGGATAGAAGAAACAAATAAGTCAGCAGGAAACAGCAATACTTTTTTCCGGCCCGCCGGCCAGGTAAGAAGTACCCTGTTGGCCATAAATCCCGACAGCTCAATATCAGTGAATGATGGAGCACTCGTTACTTTTTCCGATCTTAATACTGATGCCGTTGATGAGCATGACCTGGAAAAACTCAACGGTTTCGCAGAAAACATCGCCATTCAAAAAAGTGGAAGCCATTTGTGTATTGAAAGACGCAGCGTTATAAAAAGCTACGACACTGTTTTTTATCACCTGGGTAAAATGAAACAAAAGAAATACATCCTCCAGGTTGTTTTTGATAAAATGGAATGGCCGGAAAACACCGGCGCTTTTTTAGAAGATGCTTTTTTGCGGACAATAACACCGATGCCGTTAAACGATACATCAAACTATCCGTTTTCTGTTACCGCTACTCCGGCTTCTGCTGATACCAGTCGTTTTCGACTTGTTTTTAAACCCATTAACCGGTTCACACAGATCGCCGCAAACTATATAGAACAGGATGTGATGGTTAGCTGGAAAATGGAAGATACTTTTTCCATCGTTCGGTATCAAATTGAGCGCTCTGCTGGTAATGCTTCGTTCACTGCAATTGGTTCAACCACCGGTTCTTTAAATGAATGGCTTGATGTTAAGCCTTCGCCCGGCATTTATTTTTACCGCATCAGGTGTGTGAACAGCTATGGAGTGATTGCTTACAGCGAACCGGTTAAAGTGACCATATTGGCTGATGAAAAAGGCATCTATGTCTTTCCCAACCCGGTTACCGGCAATGAGATAAAGCTTCGGATAAAAAATGCCGCGGCCGGCTTTTACACTGCACGGCTAGTGGATAACCAGGGCAGACTCCTGTATTCAACAAAATTTGTTTACAGTAGAACTGCATCCATTATTGTGATCAGGCTCAATAACCTGTTGAGTAATGGAACCTACCAGTTAGAACTGATATCTCCGGACAAAAAAAGTAATACGCTGCAGGTATTGGTTCAAAAGCCTTAAAAAAGTTTTCCTGCTTCATTTATCTTCGCAACCGGGCAGTTCAATAAAACCCGGCCTTGCATGGAAGAAAAATACAAACAACTGCGGATCGTTTTTATGGGCACACCTGAATTCGCCGTAGCATCGCTGGACGCACTGGTAAAGGCAGGTTGCAATATAGTGGGTGTAATAACGGCGCCGGATAAACCTGCCGGCCGTGGTATGACCTTGCAGCAAAGTGCGGTTAAAAGATATGCGGTGGAAAATAACCTGCACATTCTTCAGCCCGAAAAATTAAAGAACCCGGAATTTTTAGCTGAATTAAGATCATTGAATGCCGATCTGCAAATTGTTGTTGCCTTCAGAATGCTGCCTGAACTGGTATGGAACATGCCGCCCATGGGTTCTGTAAACCTGCATGGAAGCCTATTGCCTCAATATCGTGGCGCTGCACCCATTAACTGGGCAGTGATCAATGGTGAAAAAGAAACAGGGGTTACCACTTTTAAACTCAAACATGAAATTGATACCGGCGATATCTTGTTGCAGCAACGTTTTTCCATTGGTGAAAATGAAACCGCCGGCGATGTACACGACCGGATGAAAGAGATCGGCGCAGCACTGTTGGTAAAAACGGTCAAAGGGCTGGCAGACGGCACGCTTGAAGAAATTCCGCAGGCGGCAATCGTCAATCGTCAATTGTCAATTGAAGAACAATTAGTCGTTAATGTCCATTCACCATTCAGCATTCACCATTCACCAAAGCATGCTCCCAAGATCTTCACCGAAACCTGCAAAATTGATTTCACAAAATCGGTAGCGGAAGTTCACAACCTTGTTCGTGGCCTGGCGCCTTACCCTGCTGCCTTTACTTTTTTAAAAGAAAAGAAATTAAAGATCTACGCTGTTCAAAAAATTGCTGCAACACCCAAAGTACTTCCCGGTGAATTTGAAACAGATGGTAAAACATATTTGCAGTTTGCCTGTTCCGATGGATACATCCCTGTCCTCGATATCCAGTTGGAAGGAAAGAAGCGGATGCCCGTCGCCGATTTTTTACGGGGGTATAAATTTTAATAGGCTTTTAAAAAGGAAGTCAAGTTTCAAAAACTTGACTTCCTTTACAGCATCCACCGCCAAACTATCCCGGGCATTGAATTACATTGCTGCAGTTTATATTTGTAAAAACTAATTTTTATCAGCAATCCTTCCAACATATTACAAAGCCCGGTGGAATACATCAAAGGTGTGGGGCCACAGCGTGCCGACCTGTTGAAAAAGGAACTGGGTATTTTTACTTTTAAAGATCTGCTGGAACACTACCCCCTGCGTCATCTCGACAAAACAAAAGTGGACCTGGTGAAAGACCTTAATTACAGCAGCGACTATGCGCAGGTAGCCGGCAAACTCATTTCCATGCAGGTGATCGGTGAAAAACAGGCCAAACGACTGGTGGCATACCTGCAGGATGGAACAGGCGAAATTGAATTGACCTGGTTCCAAGGCATCAGCGCACTTCAAAAGATACTGGAAACCGGTAATCAATACCTCGTATTTGGTAAACTGTCTTTTTTTAATGGCAAGGCACAGATAGTGCATCCGGAACTGGAGCTGTACACGCCCGAAAAAGCAACCGGTAAAAGTTTCCTTGACCCGGTTTATCCTTCCACCGAAAAATTGAAGCTGAGGGGTTTAAGCGGGAGGGCCATTGCAAAGCTTACCTATGCCCTTTTTCAATTGCTCCATCCCAAAGACCTGCCGGAAAATTTGCCTGAATCCATCATCAAACAATATCGTTTTATTTCAAGATGGGATGCTGTCTGTCACATTCATTTTCCGGCTTCGGAAGAAATGTATGCTCATGCTGTACGGCGCATCAAATTTGAAGAACTGTTTTTTGCACAACTCCGGCTGGGACTTCGGCGCAGCGAACGGCACCGCTTTAGCCAGGGGTTCAGCTTTACCAAAGTGGGAGATCATTTCAATACATTTTATAATAATTACCTGCCTTTTGAACTGACCAATGCTCAAAAAAGGGTATTAAAGGAGATCAGGAAAGATGTAGGCAGCGGCCGGCAAATGAACCGCCTGCTGCAAGGCGATGTGGGGAGCGGAAAAACCATTGTTGCATTGTTAAGTATGCTGATCGCAGCAGACAACGAACGGCCTGGCGATGGACAGCATTTTCAAAGTGTGCTGATGGCACCCACCGAAATCTTGGCCCAGCAGCATTACAATAGTTTGCAGGAGGTATTAAAAGAAATGCCGGTTTGTGTAAAACTGCTTACGGGCTCATCTAAGGGAAAGGAAAGAAAAGCGATACTGAAAGGTTGTGAAGATGGCAGCGTTCATATATTGATCGGAACCCATGCGGTGATAGAAGAAAAAGTGCTGTTCAAAAACCTCGGCTTTGCTGTGGTGGATGAGCAGCATAAGTTTGGTGTGGCACAGCGGGCGGCGCTCTGGAAAAAGAATTCATTGCCGCCGCATATCCTGGTAATGACGGCAACGCCTATTCCAAGAACCCTGGCGCTTACGGCTTATGGTGATCTTGATTACAGCGTGATCGATGAATTGCCTCCCGGCCGGCAACCAATCAATACCATTCACCGTTTTGAAAACAAGCGGCCACAGGTAATGGATTTTGTGAAGGAGGAAATCGCAAAAGGCAGGCAGGCTTATATCGTATACCCGCTCATTGAAGAGTCTTCAAAAATGGATTATGAGAACCTGATGAAAGGGTATGAGGAAGTGAAGTCTTTTTTCCCGGAACCCAAATACTGGATCAGCATGGTGCATGGCCGGCAGGAAGCAGCGCAGAAAGATACCAACATGCAACGCTTTGTAAAAAATGATACTCAGATCATGGTGAGCACTACCGTAATTGAGGTAGGTGTGAATGTACCCAATGCTTCGCTGATGGTAATTGAAAGTGCAGAGAAATTCGGCCTCTCTCAATTGCACCAGCTTCGTGGAAGGGTAGGGAGGGGCAGCGAAAAAAGCTTTTGCATATTATTAACAGGTCCTAAAGTGAGCAAAGATGCAAGAGAACGGCTCAATATAATGTGTGCCACCAATGACGGTTTTAAGATAGCAGAAAAAGACCTTGAAATACGTGGCCCGGGCGATATTGAAGGTACCCGGCAGAGTGGGGAACTCAATTTTAAACTGGCCAGCCTAATACAGGATAAAGCCATGCTGGATGCAGCAAAAAACATCGTAAGCGAAGTTTTAGACAGAGACCCGGATTTAATACTGGCAGAAAATTTGCCGTTAAAAAGCCACCTTAAATTGCAGCAGGGAAAAACAGCCTGGAGTAAAATTTCGTAGATGGTTTTTTGATCCGGGCCGTTGAAAATTAAATCGCTGAACAAGGCTGCCAGATTGTTGTTATTATTCTTTAAATTGTATCAAAATATTACGCTTGAAAATAAGCCGGCATATATTCAGATTCCTTCTTTCATTCGTACCTGCATTGTTTTCATTTGCCGGTTTTGCACAATTGCAGTTTGTGGAAAACAAGGGCCAGTGGGAAAAGGAGGTCGATTTTAAAAGTGATATTTCCAATGGCGCTTTTTTCCTTCAGCAGAAAGGCTTCACCGTTTTAATTCAGAATGAAAAAGATTTGGAAGCACTGTCTGAACGAATACATGGCCATGCCTACGATGAAGCGGCAGATGCCAAAGCGGCACCAGCTTCAGATTTCTCCCCCGTTACAATCCACTCTCACGCTTACCGGGTTCATTTTGTTGGCGCTTCCGGCCTTGTAAAAGCAATGCCCGATAAAGCATTGCCCAGTTATAACAATTATTATCTCGGCAACGATCCCAAAAAATGGAAGGGCGATTGTAATATCTACCAGGGCGTTACTTACACTAACATGTACCCCAATATTGATGTGCGTTATTATACTGATAAGGGTACTTTAAAATATGACATCATCGTTCATCCCGGGGCAAACATCGACGATATTGCCCTGCGGTACGAAGGAGTGGATAAACTCAGCATTAAAAATAAAGAACTCATTGTGGGTACTTCTGTTGGAGAGGTGAAAGAATTGTATCCATACACTTACCAGGTAGCAAAGGAAGGAAGACAAACCCTCGACTGCAAATACGTGATCGATGAAAAGACCAATACTGTAAGGTTTAAGATCAAAGATTATGATCCATCCGCTACCATTGTGATAGATCCTACGTTGATCTTTTGTTCTTTTACCGGTAGCACAAAAGATAACTGGGGTTACACCGCAACACCGGGCCCGGATGGAAGCCTTTTTGCCGGGGGTATTGTATTTGGCACCGGCTTTCCCTTCACAACAGGAGCATTTCAGACAGTTTTTAATAATGGTACAGAAGATGATGCCAATGGTCCTTATGATATTGCCATCATAAAATTATCTGCCAATGGCGCCAACAGGTTGTACGCTACTTACCTCGGCGGCAGCGGAAACGAACAGCCACACAGTATGATCTGCGATGGACAGGGTAACCTGGTGGTTGCCGGAAGAACCAATTCGCCTGTGAGTACTGGGGCTGGCATTCCCTTTCCCACTACGATGGCGGAGATAGGACCCTGCGGTAAGTATGATATCGTTATCACCAAGTTCAATGCTACTGGCACGGCATTGCTGGGCTCCGCCAGGATGGGCGGTAGTGAAGATGATGGGGTAAACATCCGCTCAAAATACACACCGTTGGGAGTACCCGGCCAGTCAGATGGCGCTTATGATACCCGTAGAAATTATGGCGATGATGCCAGGAGCGAAGTGATACTGGATGGCGCTAATAATATTTACCTGGCTTCCTGCACACAGTCTCCTAATTTCCCGGTACGGAATTCTTCCATCCAAACCACTTTCGGCGGTGGGGGAGCCATTATGAAACAGGATGGTGTGATCGCAAAATTCAATTCCAATCTTTCAGCCATCAATTTCTCTACTTTTTTTGGCGGCAGCGGTAATGATGCCTGCTTTGTGTTATCTATAAACCCGGTCACCGGCAACCTGTATGTTGCAGGTGGTACTACCAGCACCAATTTACCCGGCGATAAAACAGGATCACTGTATCCCGATTACCAGGGGGGCGTAACAGATGGTTTTGTAACTACTTTATTACCGGATGGTTCATCGCTGATCAAGACAACGTATATAGGTACGAACGACCAAAGCGCTGCCACCGATGGTAACGACCTGGTATATGGTATCCAGTTTGATAAATTTGGGTTCCCCTATATCATGGGTACCACAACCGGCACCTGGAAAGCTTTCAATGCAAGTTTTTCAAACGCAGGTGGCAAGCAGTTTATCTCTAAACTAAAGCCTGATCTCTCCGGTTATGTGTACAGTACCATGTTTGGTACCAATTCTTCCGTTCCCAACATTTCGCCGGTAGCCTTTCTTGTTGACCGTTGCCAGAATGTGTATGTTTCCGGATGGGGTGGCGCACTCAATACAAGTAAGCAATATCCCAATGCCGGCACCGGCGGGTTGCAAACCACAGCCGGGGCAGTGCAGGTAAATACTGATAAAAATGATTTTTACTTTTTTGTACTGGAAAAAGATGCCAACAGCCAGTTGTATGGAACCTTCTTTGGACAGAGTGGTGGCTTTACAGATCATGTAGATGGAGGTACCAGCCGCTTTGACGCCAATGGGATCATCTACCAGGCCATCTGTGCCAATTGTGGCAATACAAGGGGCGTATTTTTTCCTACCACGCCCGGGGTATGGGCACCTTCCAATACTTCCGGAGCCTGTAATGAAGCAGTGGTGAAAATAGAAATGAACTTCAGCGGTGTAGGCGCCAGTGTAAAGGCAACCATCAATGGTGTAGTGGATACAATTGGTTGCGTTCCGCTTACCATCAAGTTTATCGACACACTTGCCAAGGGTAAAAAATATATCTGGAATTTTGGAGACGGCACTAAAAACGATACCACTTTAGCACCCAATAACAATGTGGCTCACACTTATTCAAGGGTGGGTTCTTACAGGCTGATGCTGATATCGATCGACTCCAACACCTGTAATATTTCTGATACCGCTTACACTACGGTAAGGGTGGGGAACAATACGGTGGTACCCAATTTTACGGCTACCAAAACCGGGGGCTGCCAAAGCCTTACTTTCCGTTTTGACAATACCACCACTGCAGCGTTACCTGTTTTCAGGCCGGGTACCTTTGCCTGGGATTTTGGTGATGGATCGCCGCGGCAGATCGCCAATTTTGGAAGTGTTAACCATACCTATGCGTCTGCCGGTACTTACAATGTAAAGCTGGTGATAGATGATACCGTGTTCTGTAATTCGCCGGACAGCATTACCAAATCTGTTCGGCTAGCCGTCAACGTTACCGCCAGGTTTGCTACGCCTGATAAAGGATGTGTGCCTTACAATGCACAGTTTAATAATACATCGCTGGGTGGTACAGATTTTATATGGGATTTTGGTGATGCAACACCCACTTCTACAGAGGTAAGCCCGGTACACCTGTATCCCAACACCGGTACCTATACCATTCGTTTAACGGCTATTGATACGTCTACCTGCAACAAAAGGCATGATACTACTTTTACCATTACGGTATATCCTGTACCAACAGCCAAGTTTGATGCATCCCCCAACCCGGGAGAAAATAATAAACCGATCAACTTCAACAATCATTCTTCCGGTGCAGTAACTTACCTGTGGGATTTTGGAGATGGAGAAACTTCCACCAATGCCAACCCATCTCATTTGTTCAATGAATCAAATGTATTCAATGTTTGCCTGGTTGCATTTAGTGCTGCCGGTTGTTCTGATACTTTTTGTTTACCCGTTACGGCAAGGGTAATTCCGTTGCTGGATGTGCCGAACGCATTTACCCCGGGTAAGTTTGGTATTAATGGTACCATCAGTGTGCAGGGGTATGGTATTGCAAGGATGGACTGGAGGATTTACAACCGCTGGGGCCAGTTGATCTTTCATACTTCCAGCCGTAAGGAGAGTTGGGATGGAACTTACAAAGGTGTACTACAGCCAATGGATGTGTACACTTATACACTGGATGTTGAATTTACAGATGGAAAGAAATTGCGAAAAACAGGCGATATCACCCTGTTGAAATAATTAATTGAATTTTATAAAAGCATTTGCAACCACCGGCCTGTAAAAATTGTAATTGTAAAAGAAATATGCTTAACAAAAGAAAAATAACGGTCCTTGTGTTGTTCAGCCTGAGAGTATCGCTGTTTGCAGGAGCACAGGATCTGCATTTTTCTCAATTCTTTAATTCACCGCTCAGCACGAATCCGGCCAATACCGGTTTTATCCCCGATGCAGATTACAGGATCGGCGCTCATTTCCGCAACCAGTGGGCTTCTGTGCTGGCATCACCCTACAAAACGCTTAGTTTGTATGGAGATGCACAATTGTTCAGGGACAGGATACAAAATGGATGGCTTGGTATTGGTGGTTTGGTACTCAGCGACCAGGCCGGCACAGGCGGATTAAGATCTACCAAGATATACGGCTCCATTGCCTATCACCAGATGCTGGGATTAAGCAGTTTGGTGTCTGCAGGTTTTAATGTAGGCTGGGCCAATAAAAGGATCGACCAGACAAAGCTCACTTTTCCTTCTCAGTTCAACGGCATTTTTTTTGACAATACCATCGACCCGGGTGTGGTTTTCATTAATAACAATGTAAGTTATTTTGACATGCAGGTTGGGATGAACTATGCTTATTTCCCGGATGACAATACCTATATCAATGCCGGTTATTCTATTCATCATGTGAACAGGCCGCAGGAAACTTTTTTTTCCGAATCATCCGACAGCAGCAGGATACCGATGCGCCACATTGCTTTTGTAAATGCACTGCTTAAAGTGAACGACCGGGTGATCATCAATCCCAATGCGTATTTTACCATGCAGGCCAAGTCAACTGAATTGATGATTGGTATGAATGCGAATTACGACCTGGGTGGTGGCGGAGAAAAACAGTTGATCGCAGGCTTGTATTACCGCAGCGGTGATGCCATTGTACCCATGCTGGGTTTTGAGATCAGTAAGATACGTTTCACCTTCAGCTATGATGTTACCACTTCTGGTTTAAAGAACTTTAATAATTCGCAGGGTGCACAGGAGTTTAACCTGATGAAAAAAGGGTTTTACAGCAATTCGGGAGACAGGCAGGTGCTTTGCCCAAGTTTTTAAACACGTTCTCCCTGCTTTGGTAAAGCAGGGATTTTTTATAGATTTTTAATACCTGTTTACTGCTATATTTTATCAACCGGCCATTTTATACGATTTTTGCAAAAAAAATTATGCACCGGCAGCAAGGCTGCAACAGCAC